>Ga0209168_10000023_pt1 | contig 167589 bp, 147 predicted proteins | sample Coa_R1_FD_187156 | JGI IMG/M metagenome (GOLD analysis project Ga0209168, IMG submission 187156) | Surface soil microbial communities from Centralia Pennsylvania, which are recovering from an underground coalmine fire - Coalmine... | ecosystem: Environmental > Terrestrial > Soil >...
AAGAAGAGGGCAGAGCGACAGCCGACACGCAAGAATCGTTGAACGAGGTGTCACACATCAGCCGTTACTGATTCGCAACGGATCAGCCGTTACTGCACATCCCCTCGCCTCCACCCGAAAGCGGCTCATCGGATTCTGACGGGGTGAGCCGTCTCTCGAACCACGATCGAGCCGAGGACTCGCGGCTCGCCACCCGTTCACGAAGCCCGTCAGAATCGCGGATTGGTGGCGGCAGCCGAGGCGGTCGAGGACGACCTCAGTTCAGTGCGTAGCTGACAGTGATGACGCCGCCGCCGACGGTCAGGAAGGTGGGCCGTGCGCCCACCTTCGCCGCCGTCTGATGGCCAGCATGGTCGAGGTAGCCCGAGCCACCGCCGCCGCCTCCGACGCCTGCGAACGACCCCCCGCCGCCACCACCGCCTCCGCCGTAGTAGCCACCGCCGCCGCCTCCGGCCGAACAGCCGTCCGGCACGGCGTGCCCGCCCCGGCCGCCCATGCCGAAGCGGTGCTGACTGGCAGGACCAGTCCCGTTCGCGCCTGTCCCGCCCTTCGGCCCGGGGAAGTGCGGTGCCGGGGGATTGCCCTTCCCGCCCTTGCCACCAGCGTGGGAGGTCCCGCCGCCTCCGCCATGGCCCGTCCGACCACCGGATTCGGGACTGCTCGCTCCGTCTTGGCCGGCGACGCCGGGAGACCCTGCGTCGCCCCCGTTGCCGCCGACCGCCGCCGGAGAGCAGTAGGCCTCACCTCCGCCGCCGCCGGCGGCGATGAGAAGGACACCGTGCGGGCCGAAGACGAAGGACCCGCCCCCGCCGCCGGAACTGCCGGGGGCGACACCGGACATCTGGCCGCCGGCCCCACCTCCGCCGAACCCGCCCTTGCCGGGCAGCCAGTCGCCCGTGGAGGCTTGCTGTTTCGGGCTGCCGCCTGTTCCCCCCACGATGAGAATCAACTTCTCGCCTGGCCTCACGGTGAAGAAGGCCCCTTCGAGGCCGCCGAGATCAGCCGGGCCGCCGAGCGTCCCGCCGCCTGCGGCGCCCCACACCGCGATCGTGAGGGCGCGGACGTGCCTCGGCACGGTGAAGACGCTCCTCTCACCGTCACCCTTGAGCGTCCCATAGGTCGCGACGCACACGTGACCCGAGACCACGGCAGGGGCAGGGCACTGCGACGTCTTGGCCATTGGCCAGCTCGCCCCTGCCGCCGCCGTGCCGAGCAGGCCACCGGCAGCCACGAGGGCGGTTGCGAGAGCAATAACTCCTGCTAGGCGGGCTGGATGGGACCGGATCAACCTGTCGTCGGGCGACATGACACGCCTCCCTGTCTTCGTTGGCATCCCACACCGTCGAAGGCGTTGCTGCCTTGTACTCCACCGGCCTCATGTGGGATAGGGCCGAAGGTCTCTGCGGTAGCTAAACGATCCGTCGCTGGCCGCCCCTCCTCCTGCGGGTTCAAGCCCCCGGCTCCGCCCGACCGGCGGGCATTCTGATCGGCCAGCTGGCGTCGTCCTCCTCGTTGTGGCCGTGGGCTGCCGCCAGCTCCTCGAGCATGGCGAAGGCCTCGACGCTGCTGAGGCTCGATCGGCCGCCCTCAGGTCCGGCCATCTCGTGCCGCGTCGTGTAGGTGTCCCGGTCCGGGTGCGAGAAGTACCACGTCGCCGCCCGGAGGCACGCGGGCTGCTCGTCGAGGGGTACCTGGCGCCGCCTCGGGGTAGGCTCGTTGCCCATGGCTACAGCCCAGCCGGCGGCTGGGAGCCAGCGCCGTGTCAACGGGACTCTGCCGACGGCTAAAGACCGCTGCCGGTCACCTCGAGGAACCCGCACGGGCAGACCTCGACGCACTTGCCGCACTCGAGGCAGTGGTCGAGCGAGAGCGAGAAGTACGCCCCTGGGGCGGGATCGGCGAGCCTGACGAACGACAGCAGGGTGCAGAACATCCAGCACTGCTCGCAGCCGAAGCAGGAGCCGCACGAGAAGCAACGGCTCGCCTCTATGAGAAGCTGCTCCTCGTCGATACCGAGGCTGACCTCGGCGTCCGGCTGGCGAACGGCCTCCTCCGGGGTGAGGCGGGCGGGCTGGGCACTCTCGCCCGACGGGAAAGCGTCGACCCGCAGACCGGCGGGGCCGATCGGTGGCCGGCTCTCCGGCGGCGGCTCGGGAAGGCCACGGAGCCGGGCCTGGAGTGCCTCCGCCGCGCGCAGGCCGTGGGCGACGGCAGTCCCGACGATCCCGAGTTCAACCGCGTCGCCGCCGCCCCAGACTCCGTCAGTGATGGCGCCGGTCGAATCGGGAGCAAGCCAACCGTCGCGCTGGAGCTCCTCGAGGCCCGGCCAGGCCGGCTCCTGGGAGACGGCGGCGATGACGGTGTGCACGGGCAGCTCGGACTCCGAGCCCGGCACGGCGACGGGCCGCCGCCGTCCGGACTGGTCTGGCTCGCCGAGCTCCATTTGGACGACGGTGAGGACAAGGGAACCGTCACGCCGCTCGACTCGAACAGGCGCGCGCAGCAAGAGCAGCCCGACCCCTTCCGCCAGCGCCTCGTCGACCTCCGCCATGATCGCCGGCATCTCGCAGCGGGAGCGGCGGTAGACGATGGTGACATCGGCGCCGGCGCGCCGGGCCGTCCGCGCCGCGTCGACTGCGGTGCTGCCGCCGCCGATCACAGCAACCGTCGCTCCGATCTCCACGGGCTCGCCCCGGTTGACTCGGCGGAGGTACTCGATGCCGGTCCAGATCGCCTCGTCGGCCTCGCCGACGATCCCGAGCCTAAGGCTCGACTGCGCCCCGATCGCGACGTAGAGCGCAGCGTGGCGCGCGCGCAGCTCGGCAAGCGAGACGTCGCTCCCGACGGACGTGTCAAGCCGGATTTCGACCCCGAGGCGGGCGATGCGGTCGATCTCGGCGTCAAGCACGCCGGGCGGCAGGCGGTAGTTCGGGATCCCGTACCGGAGCATCCCGCCCGGCCGTGGCCGCTCCTCGTAGATCATCACGCGGTAGCTGCGGCGGGCCATCTGATAAGCGAACGAGAGGCCCGACGGGCCGGAGCCGATAACGCCGATCGACTCGGGCTTCTCGTCCTCCTCGAGCCGGGCCAGCGGCAACCGCTGAGAGATGGCCCAGTCACCCAGGAAGCGCTCCATCGCACTGATCGAGATGGCCTTGTCGAGCGCCGAGCGGTTGCAGTTTGACTCGCACGCGTGCGGGCACACGCGACCGAGCGTGCTCGGCATCGGGTTGCGCGCGACGATCACGCGCCACGCGCGCGCGTAGGCCTCCGCGCGCGTGAGGCCCAACTTGTCCCTCTGGGCAACGATGCCGACCCAGCTGCGGATGTCGCCGGAGATCGGGCAGCTCGCCTGGCAAGGTGCGAGCTTCTCCAGCTGGGCGGGGCGGAATGAGGGCGTCAGCCGCACGAGGTCGTGCCCGCCGCGACGGGACGCCCTGCTCATCCGGCGTGCCCCTCGGTCCGACGTGCCTCGCGCAGCCGCGCTGAGAGCGTCTTCAGCAGGTTCAGCGCGAGCAGCGGGTCCTCCTTGATCCGCCGCAGCAGCGCCTTCTTGTCGACCGTGAGAACCCGCGCGTCGCCAAGCGCGCGCACGGTGGCTGAACGCGTCTCGGCCTCGAAGATCGCCATCTCGCCGAAGAAGCTCCCCTCGGAGATGACGCCGATGCGCCGCTCGCGGCCACCCTCTTCACGGACGACCTCGACTTGGCCCGCCTGAACAACGTACATGCAGTTGCCGGGCTCCCCCTGGCGCACAATTACCGCACCGCTCCGGTAGACCGTGCCGAGCGCGCCGTCGCCCACCGTCAAGCCGCCTTCGCCCCTCGTCGCCGCGGCGGCGCGGCGAGGAGGAGGTTCCACGCCATGCCTCCGAGGAACGCCGGGTGGAGAGTTTCCTTGAGGATCTCGCGGTATGGGGCACTGCCGGTGAACATGTTCCAGAGCACCGAGCTGAGGTGTCGCGCGGAGCCTGGCCGTGCCTGCTCCTCTCGGCTCATGCGCGCGATTGCACGGCGCGAGAAGCGCGCGTACCTGAAGGCGTGCGTGACCGTGAACATGAACTTGCCGATCGCGTTGTCCGCCGCGATCGCCGCGCAAGTCGGCGCGTAGTGGCGGCCGAAGTCCTCGGCAGCAATCCCTTGGAAGACAGCCGTCGTGGCTGCCGCCTTGGCCGTGCGTAAGGCGGCGCCGATGCCGTCCTTGTAGAGGCGGGTCACGCCGCTGTCGCCAACGAGGACGAGGCGGTCGGCGAACGGCCGTCTCGGGCCGCGGACGTTGATCAACGGCGAGCACGAGCACACACATGGCGTCGAGTCGACCGGAAAGCAGTGCCTCACCTCGGGCGCGGATAGGAATTCGTCAACGAGCCTCTCGTCGACATCCTCCCCGAGCAGGCACATTGTCACGAACTCGCCCTTGGGGATGAGGGCCGCGAACTCGAGCCGCGGGATATCCAGCAGGAAGACATGCATCGAGTCGCCGAGCACTCGCTGGATTGTCTCCGGATCAGAGCAGAACTCGCAGATATATGTACGCATCGTCTCCGGCGGATCGATCTTGACTCCGACCTGGTCGAGCAGGTGGACGAAGTTGCTGTTCACGCCGGACGCGATGCAGACCAGCTCGTAAGGCGACGCTGCGCCGCCGGCCTCAAGAAGGTGCGGCAGGCCCTCGCGCCACTCGATGCCGCTCACGAGCGAGCGCACGACACGCGCGCCGTCACTGACCGCCATCGTCTGTAGGAAGCCGTCGAAACTCTCCCAGGGCGATGCCTCGCCCGTCCGCGGCCCGTTGCCACGGTAGAGCGCCGCGATCCGCCGCTCGCCGCCGGGGCTCGCGATGCGGACGCTGCCGACATCCATGTGGATGACGTACGACTCGATCCCGCGCTGGGCGACGTCGAGAGGCAGGTTGATGCCCTCGGTCGCGAGGATCTGGACGAGCGACTCGGAGACGATGCCGCCGCAATGATTGCAGCCGCCAGGGCCGCTGCGCGCGAACGAACGGGGCTCCCAGATGTCGACGGAAAGGTCGAGGCCGACCTCCGCTGCCATCTTGAGCAGGAAGTGTGCGAAGAACGAACCGGCCGGACCGCCGCCGACGACCGCCACACGGGCCCCGTCCTCAAGCGAGAGCGCCGGCTGCGCCGACATCCCGGCAGCGGCGAGGCTGCCGCCGGGAGAATGACCACGACGAAGCTTTCGCAGCTGCATGGTGCCTCCACGACGCAGAGGCATTTCTCTCCACGAGCTTTCTCTCGGCGTGAGGATCAACTGCTCTGGCCTTCCTAGAGGGTGCCACACCCACGAGCGGACCAATAGGGCCGTTGGTCCCTGGTCGTGATGGCCCGGAGAGAAGCAGCGGGCACGCGGTGCCGTCGTGCACCGCTCAGACGGCGGCGTGCCGCCCAGGCGTCGGTGCTCGGCCGGTGTTCCTGCTCCACGGGGCCAGCTACAACAGGTGGCCGATCTTGGTCGATGAGTGGTGCCGTGCCACGTCAGGTCTGGCCGAGGACCTCCAAAGCGATTTCGACGGCGGATGCCCACTCGAGTGCACGGCCCAACTCCGACGCCGATGCAAAGATCTCTTCGCCGAGCCGACTCCGGCAGGCGACCAGCGAAGTGTCGTAGCGGGCTTGCTCCGAGGCGCCCCGAACCTTGTGCCCTCTGGTGTTGAAGGCGTCGGCTGCGGCAAGGAGCTTGGCCGCGTCCGCGCAGTGATCGAGTCGGGCGAGGAGTCCGGCACAGGCCTCGAGTAGAGGGCTGTCCTGATTGCCCAGGTCGAGGGCGATTCGCAGTGCCCTTTCAAGGTTGACCCGGGCTTGCGGGTAGTTCCCAAGGTCGCAGGCGAGGACGCCAAGACCACGGACCCACAAGGCTTCGTTGGGCCGGTCGCCGAGCTGGCAGGCGATGTCGAGGGCCTCTTCGAAGCGGGCTTGGGCCTCGGGGTACTCGCCGAGTTTCGCGGCGAGTTCGCCGAGGTTGCCCGTCCAGTAGCCCTCGTAGCCGCGCTCGCCGAGCTCGCAGGCGATGCCGAGGGCCTCTTCGTAACGGGCCCGGGCCTCGGGGTAGTCCCCGAGTCTCGTGGCGAGTTCGCCGAGGTCCCCTGTCCAGTAGCCCTCGCAGTTGCGGTCGCCGAGCTCGCGGGCGATGCCGAGGGCCTCTTCGAGGCGGGCCCGGGCCTCGGGGTAGTCCCCGAGTTTCGTGGCGAGTTCGCCGAGCTCACCCGCCCATGCGGTCTCGTAGCTGCGCTCGCCGAGCTCGCGGGCGATGCGCAGGGCCTCCTCGTAGTGGGCCCGGGCCTCGCTGTAGTCGCCGAGCTGGAGGACCATTGTGCCGAGATTCCCGAGCCAGCGACCCTCGGAGCTGCGGTCGCCGAGCTCGCGGGCGATGCCAAGGGCTTCCTCGTAGCGGGCCCGGGCCTCGTGGTAATCACCGAGGTTGAACGCGACACCGGCGAGGTCACCGAGCCAAACGCCTGCCATGCGGCTGTCGCCGAGCTCGCGGGCGATGGTCAGGGCCTGCTCGTAACGGGCCCGGGCCTCCCGGTAGTCCCCCAGCTCGAACAACACATTGCCTAACCCACCGATACAGCTGCCCTCGAGGCGGCGCTCGCCAAGTCCGCGGGCGATACGAAGGGCTTCCTCAAACTGGGTCTGGGCCTCCGGGAAGTCCCCCAGTCTGTAGGCGACTAGGCCGAGGCCACGGGCGCAGCGGGCCGCGAGGGCCTGGTCGCGGTTGGCTCGAGCGAGGTAGCGCACAAGCTCGCGGTGGGCGAGTCGCCAGTGACCACGCAGATCCCAGAACGACGAGAGGTTCGTTGCCAGCTGGCCGTGCTCTATGGGATCCCCGCCGGAGAGGTGCTCGAGCGCCGCGAGCAGGTTGGAATGGTCGGCTTCCAGGCGATCGAGACCTGTGGTGGCCTCCGCCTCCTCCGCACAGTCGTGGGCGAGCCGCGCGTAGAAAGCGGCGTGCTGTCCGGCGAGGACCAACGTCTCGCCGGCGGCCTGCAGCTGCTCGTCGGCGTAGGCTCTGACAGTCTCGAGCAGCCGGTAGCGTCCTTGGCCGGCCCGTTCCTCGCCCAGAGTGACGAGCGACTTGTCGACCAGGCCGTCGAGCGCTTCCATGACCTCGACGGCGTCGAGCCCCTCGCTGGCGCACACGCTCTCCGCCGCGTCCAAGCTGAAGCCGCCGGCAAACACAGCTAGCCGTCGAAAGAGGGTTTTCTCGGTTGGGCTCAGCAGGTCGTGGGACCAGGCGATGGCGCCGCGCAGGCTCCCCTGACGATCGCCGACGCCGCGAGTGCCCTTGGTCAGAAGATCCAGGCTGCGTCCGAGTCGCACGGAGATCTGGGTCAGCGGAAGGGTCCGTACCCGCGCCGCTGCCAGTTCGATGGCAAGTGGCATACCTTCCAAGCGCGCGCAGATGGTTCTCACGGCGGCGGCGTTGTCCGAGCTCAGGCAGAAGCCCACCTTCGCCTCAGCAGCCCGCTCGCAGAACAGGGCCACGGCGTCGGTGCCGGCAAGGAACTCGAGAGGAAGGTCGCTGTCTTCGGGCACGCCGAGAGGCCCGAGCGCCCAGACCGCCTCGCCACGGACGCGCAGGGGCTCGCGGGTCGTCGCCAGCACCCGAAGCCGCTCACAGCCCCGAAGGAGGTCCGCGCTGAGCGCCGCGGCCGCCTCGATGAGGTGCTCGCAGTTGTCCAGCACTACCAGGGCCTGCTGGGCTCGCAGGTGCGAGACGATCATCTCGGTCGCGCTGCGACCTGGCTCGTCCCGCAGCCCTAGTGCCGCCATGAGCGCGGCTGGGACGAGCCCCGTATCGGACAGACTGGCCAGCTCGGCGACCCATACTCCGTCGGGGAACTGCGCGAGCTGTTCAGCTGCCAACTGGTAGGCGAACCGCGTCTTGCCCGAGCCTCCCGGGCCGGTCACGCTGAGCAGCCTGGTAGTCGCCAGCATCTCGGCCCCGCGAGTCAGCTCCTCGTGTCGGCCAAGGAACGATGAGGCTTGGACGGGCAGGTTGTGCCTGACGCGCTCGAGCGAGCGAAGGGACGGGAACTCGGACAACAGATTAGAGTGGCAGAGCTGAAACAGCTCCGTTGGGGCGCCCAGGTCCTTCAGGCGGTGGCGCCCCAACGAGCGCCACGAGGCGCCACCGGCCATGTCCCCAGCCGCCAGCCGGACCGCCGCAGACGCCACCACCTGGCCGCCATGGGCGGCCGAGCAGATCCGCGCCGCCTGGTGCACGGCCAAGCCGACATAGCCCTCGCCGCCGAGTCGACCAGGGCCGGTGTGCAGGCCCATGCGTACCCGTATCGCCGCCTGATCGGTCCAAGTGAGACGGCCAAGGGCGATCTGGGCGGCCACGACCATGGCCACGGCTTCGCTAGCGTCGGCAAAGACGACGAAGAAAGCGTCACCCTCGGTGTCGACCTCGACGCCGTGATGGCTGGCGATGGCCTCGCGGATGATCCGGTGATGCTGGCCAAGCACCTTGTCGTAGGTGTCGTCGCCCAGATGCTCCAACAGACGCGTCGAGCCCTCGATGTCGGTGAAGAGAAACGTCACCGTCCCCGTCGGCAACTCCGGCATGATCCCCCTCCGAAGGCCTCGACCATCCAAGGCTACCAGCGCGGCACTGGCATGCTTGAGCCGGATCCCAGCATCGAGTCGGAAGCCCCAGCAGACAGATCGCTGCGCTGAAATAGCGGCCGTCAGGTATTACTCGTTCTCCTCTCGCCCTATCCGCGACGCGCCGTAGTCGGCCCACCGAGTAAGCGTTCCGGCTAGAACACTGCGAGGGCATTCGCTCGCCCTCCCGCAGCGTTACGTGGGACAGGAGTTGAGGTGCTTGGCGGTGTTGCCACCCCCATCTTGTGTGCCGTTGTTCTGGCAGATCGCGTCGTGTCCCGCCGAGTTGCCCATTCCAAACGCCGTGAAGAACCCGACGTCGGCGCCGGCGTTGTTCTCGACCGTCAGGTCATGGCCGACGGTGCTGCCGCCCACAATGACACTCACTTGCGATCCGTTCAGCCGTTTGGCGTCACCGACGTTGTTCACCACGGTCAGGTCGTGCCCCACTGTCGCTCCTCCGATGAGGAAGAGGTCGCACGCTGGACCGGGTTCGGCCTCAAAGAAGGATGTGCAGTCAGTGGCCCCGTTATCGAGGACCGTGTTCTCGACGACGAGGTCGTGACCGACGTTCATGCCCGCGATGTGGCTTCCGGTTGCGGCCGGGCCGGTGAGGCCGTTGACGACGAGATCGTGGTCGATCGTCCCGCCGAGGAATTCAATCTCGGCCGGTTGATCGGCGACCACGTCGTGACCGACCGTCGTGAATGCGTAGAAGAGCGATCCGCCCGGTTCGACGGTCACGTCGTGGCTGACGGTGGTGCCCGGACCAAGCGTGCAGCTGTCGCCGCCCGGCACGGTCACGTCCGAGAAGCTCTGCCCCACGTAGCCGTTGTTGTTGAAGCCGTTGTTGCAGATGAACGCGCCCGGATCGGCGGTAGCTGTGGTCGCAGCCACCGGCACGAGCGCACACACGGCCCCGAGAACTGCGAGGATGAGCAGCTTGGGAATTCGACGGATGCGCATCTCGCACCCCCTCTGCATCGCGGGAGCCGGCCGGGCGCTCCGGCCAAGGCCGTGCACGAGCAGGCAGAATGGTACGCCCCAAGGGTTTGCTCAGTCTCGCGGGAGCACGCCACGCGGTCGGTTGGCTACACGTTCACCAGGCTCCCGGTCCCGACGCATTGGCGCTCCCATCCGCGAGGGCCCAGGACCCTCCCGGTTCGGCGAGTCGTCCGCGAGGAGTTTGGCACCGCGCGAGCTAGCACTCCGTCGCGCAGCGTGGGAGGAGCCACTGCACGAAGTCATCCCGAGGCCGGCGCCGTCTGGGTCTAGTTCGCATCCGTTCCGTGCAGGCTCGATCAAGCAGGCGCCGTCCTGGCGTTGCCGAGAGGCAGCTCGAGACGTACGCTCGACGCGCACGCTGCAGTTGCTCGCCCACGTTTCGGAAGGGAAAAGCCAATGAGCGCACAGGACAATGCGGCGCGAATCCGCGGTGGATACGAGGCGTTCGCCGCCGGCGATCTCGATTCGGTGTCCAAGCTGTTCTCGCCGGAAATCCGCTGGCACATCTCTGGCACGAGCCAGATATCCGGCACCTATACAGGCCACGACGAGGTGTTCGGATTCTTTGCCCGTCTCGTTGCTGAGACGGCCGGAACGTTCGAGATCGACATCCACGACCTCCTCGCGTCCGACGAGCACGTCGTGGTGCTCGTTCGGGAATCAGCGTCGCGGGGCGACCGAAGACTGGAGATGGACGAGGCGCACGTCTGGCACCTCGCCGACGGCATGGCCACCGAGTTCTGGGGCATCGCCCAGGACCAACACGCCGCGGACGCCTTCTGGGCCTGAGGTGGCGCTGGCGGGCCCGTTAAGGTTCGATCGGCGCCGGCAGCCGTGGTGCTGCGCGAGCCACTGTGGCACAGCCTGCCGCGAAGGACGCCGTCCGTACTCGCGTCGGCAGTGTCAATGCCCGACTCCACGGCTCTGGCCTTCGCGGCTCTCCGGCGTTGCGAGCACCAGGTCGGACCCTCCCGCACTCTCAGAGGCCGATGCAGCCCTCGGGATCCGTCTGAGTGACAGACGGCTTTAGCCGACGAAGGCCCTGAGGTCCTTCAAGAGCTTGTCCTCGATCTCGAGGTTCCAGGCGCTCTCAGCGATATCCACGACGAGGAAGAGGTCCGAGATCAGCAAGGTCTCGATCGCCGCTACCGCGAGGTGCTCGAGCCACTTGCCGATGCCGATGTGGACCGTGAGGTCGTCGGAGTTGCCCGTGATCGTGATGGTCATGGCGCGGTCGGCGTCGACGATCCCTCGCAGGAAGCCACCCTTCTTCGCCTGGATGACCACGCCTTCGGAGCTCGGTGACGAGGTCTGGACCTCGAAACCGTCGTTCTTGAGGTACTCCTCGATGTGGGCCCGCACGGAATCCGGGTCCTTGCCCTTTCCCTGGAAGTGCTCAACCTTGTCTCCGAGCATGGCTGCCCCTCGTGTTTGTCGCCGGTCGGTGGCCAGCAGGGTGGTGCCGGCAAGCGGTTCCCAAGGGTGACGCCGTGAGGCTGCTCTGGGTTCTGCCGGCAGGCGGCACGCTAGCGGCCCGCCTCCCCGAGCGTTGGTCGCCCGGAGGAGCGACCGACGCTCGGGGAACTCGACGACGGGGGCAGTGTCGATGCGATCCCAGAAAGGGTGTGAGGCCTCACGAGATCTTGAGAGCGGCTCCTGCCTTCGGGCGGGGCTCACGGCCGAACCGCAGGGCGAGTCGTCTTCAGCGACGAATAGCCATCGTGTGTCGCGGGCTGTCCAGCCGAGCCCCGCACCGCCGCCTTTCGTGTCAGCCGCTCGCTGCGAGGATCGACATCGAGCCTGGCAGGTACCCGTCGGCGACGTAGACGGTGGCCGTACTCGGGTTGACGGCGATGCCCAGCGGGCCTGAGCCGACCGCCTGCTCGCTGGAGGCGTCGGCGCATCCGCTCGTGTCCGCTGCGTCGCAACTCGCCGTGTTGATGATCGTGACAAGGGCGCTCGCCACGTCGGTGACGTAGAGCGTGCCCGTGCTCGTGTCGGCGGCGATGAGCTGCGGGGCGTTGCCTGCGGGCGCGGTGGGGAACGGCCCAGCACAGCCGGTGGTGGTCGTGCCGTTGCAGGTGGCGGTGTCGATGATCGACACGCTCCCGGGAGCGTCCCCGTCGGCGTTGTTGGCGACGTACAGGGTGTGGGTCGCGTCGTCGACGACGGCCCCGACAGGGCCGACGCCTACCTGCGCGGTGGCGGCGAGCTGCCCGCAGCCGGACTGGTCGGTGCCGTTGCAGGTGGCGCCGTTGATCACCGCGACCGTGTCCCCGCTGTAGCTCGCGCCGGAGGCCGGTGCATAGATCGTGTCGGTTGCGACGCTGACGACCACGATGAGGGTGCCGGCTCCGACCGTGACGGTCGCCGGGGTCTGGCCGCACCCGGAGGTGTCAGTGGCATTGCAGGTGGCGGCGTCGACGACGGCGACCTGGTTGCCGGAGGTGCCGTAGGCGACGTACAACGTGTGGGTATCAGGGTTGAGGGCCGGCGGACCGGGGAAGGCGCCGATCTGGATCACGGGTGGCGGCGTGCTGCAACCTGAGGTGTCGGCGGCGTTGCAAGTGGCGGTGTTGATCACGGCGACCGTGCCCGAGGCCGACTCGTCCGAGGCGTAGAGCGTGTGGGTGGCTTGGTCAATGGCGCCGACGTTGGACCCCGAGTCGGGCATCGGGATCGTCGCGACCGGTGCGCACCCAGCCAGGTCCGAGGCGTGGCAGGTGGCGCCGTTGATCACGTCGATCTGCGGCTCGTTGAGGTTGCCGCCGTAGAGCGTGTCGGTGCTGGGGTCGGCTGACAGGAGGAACTCGCCGTCGGGCACCGCCGGCGCCTCCGCCCGGCACCCGCTCGTGTCGGTGGCGTTGCACCCAACGATGCTGGTCACCGACATGAGGTCCCGGCCCCCGATGGTCACCACGTAGGCGGTGCCCGTCTTGCCGATGAGCGCCATGCCACCTGGGAAGGCGTTGTAGCCACTTCCCTCGAGGGAAGTGGCCTGCTCGTTCGGAGGCCGCTTGGCGCAGGCGGACGTCTTCGTGCCGTTGCAGGTCAGGGTGTCGATCGCTGAGATCGTGTCGTCGAAGCTGTTGACGGCGAACACCGTGTGCAACGCGCTGTCGTCCACAACGAATGACGAACCGATGCCTGTGGGAACCGCGGGCGGTGTTTTGCTGCAACCGGATTTCGTGTGACCGTTGCAGGTGGCCCCGTTGATGACGGACACCGCTCCCTCGTTGAAGCCGTTGTCGTCGTCGGCGACGTAGACGGTGTCGTGGGCCTGATCGACTGCGAGCGAGAACGGGTTGGCGCCGACGGCGACGGTCGGCGGAGCCTTCCCGCAGCCGCTTCCTGTGCCGCCGTTGCAGGTGGCGCCGTCGATCACCGACACGGTTCCGGGCGTGACGCCGTTCGCCACGTAGATCGTGTCCGTCGCGGTGTTCACATCGATCCAGTCGGGGCTGGCCTTGTCGGTCACCGTGCGGCCAGGCTGCCGGCACCCGCTCGTGACCGTGGCGTTGCAATGTGCCGTGTCGATCACCGAGACACTGCCGCCGAGGTTCGCGACGTACAAGGTGTTCGTCACTGGGTTGACGACGGCGGCCACCGGGAACTTCCCGACCTTGACCGTCGCCACCGGTCGACCGCAGCCGCTGGTCACCCCAGCATTGCAGCGGGCACCGTTCAGCACCGAAACCGTGCCGGCGTTGCCGTTCGTCACATAGAGCGTGTCGGTCCCGGCGTCGAGAGCGACCGCGAGCGGGCCGTCGCCGACTTTGGCGATGGCGACCACGCGGCAGCCCGAGGAGACCTTCGAGTTGCACGTGGCGGCGTTGATGACGTCCACCACGTGACCCGACGTGCCAGATGACGAGCAGAAGCTCGTGGTGCACTGGATCGGCACGTACACCGTGTCCGTCTTCGGGTTGGCGGCCGGTGCGCCCGGGCTGCCGCCGAGTACCACGTACCCGCTTCCGGGTCCTGCCGGGACCCGTTCATCGGGAGGAGTGAGCCTCGCGCTCTCGAAGCGGCCCAGCTCGGCCATCTCGAGCCGGAGCGGCAGGTGCCGCGCCGCGGTCACTGCGGATCCGCGGGCGCCCGAAGGCGCGACGGCGCCGGACGCGGCCGCTCCGCTCGCGCCCACAAGGAAGAGCACCAACGCTCCAGCCGTCGCCACCGCTCCAGCGCCTTTCGCCGTGACGGTGCGCCGCGCGTCGACGGTCAGCCTGCTGCTTCGCATCTGCGTTCCCCCCAAAGCCGTCCGATGGTGGTCGCAGCATGCGCGAGGCACCTCACAAACGGGTCACATCGCTGGTCAGGGGGTGTCTCGAGCGAGATGTCCGGCGCTGTCGGACGTGGTTGACTGGGGTCGCTGAAGTGGGGGGAAGTGATCGACTATCGCCTTCTCGGGCCGCTTGAGGTCACCGCCGACGGTCGCTCCCTCGACGTCGGCGGCCTGAAGCAGCGAGCGCTGCTCGCGATCCTCTTGCTGCACGCGAACCAACAGGTCTCTCGAGACGTGCTGATCGACCAGCTCTGGGGCGAGCATCCGCCGGCGAGACCCGACCACGCGATGGACGTCTACGTCTGGCGGCTGCGACGGACGCTGGACCCGGCGGCGGGGAGGCCGTGCGTGCTCACCCGACCGGGCGGCTACCTCCTCGAGGCGGTACCGGAGCAGGTCGACGTGGTCAGGTTCGAGCACCTGGCGCGGGCGGGAGAGCGCTCGCTCGCGGCCGGCGAGGTCTCGGAGGCGGCCGGGCAGCTCCGCGGGGCGCTCGCGCTGTGGCGCGGGTCGCCGCTCGCTGACTTCACGGACGAGCCGTTCGCTCAGGCAGAGATCAGCCGGCTGGAGGAGCTGCGCTCCGAGGTCGTCGAAGGCCGGATCGACGCCGAGCTCGCGCTCGGCCATCACGCCCGTGCCGTGAGCGAGCTGGAATCGATCATTGCCGCGCAACCGCTGCGCGAGCGCCCGTACCAGCAGCTGATGGTTGCGCTCTACCGCTGCGGCCGCCAGGCGGACGCGCTGGCCGTCTACCAGAGGGCCCGACACGTGCTGTTGGACGAGCTCGGCATCGAGCCCGGCCGGCCGCTCCGCGAGCTCGAGCTGGCGATCTTGCGACAAGATCCGTCACTCGAGCTGTCAAGTCGACAGTCAGCCTTCGGAGCGGTCGTCTCCAGCCCGGACATTGCTGTGGGCTCGCGTGCTGCGGTGGGGACCCGGCGGCGGCTTGCCACGGTCGGCGCCGCGCTGGCCGTGACGCTTGGGGTGGTCGTGACCACGACGACCCGAGGATCGGTCCCTCTCGCCGGGCTCCCCGACTCCGTTGCCATGATCAACGGAGCGACGGCACAACTCAGCGACGTGGTGACCGGCGTGGGGCGACCGAACGGGATCGCCCTCGGGGCAGGAGCAGTCTGGGTCACCGACAGCGCCGACAACCTGCTGCTCAGGATCGACTCGAAAGGACAGGTCGTCGACCGGATCCCTGTGGGCTCCGGCCCGGCTGGGGTCACCGTCGGTGGCGGCGAGATCTGGGTCGCCAACGAGCTCGCCGGCACCGTGTCAGAGGTCAATCCTGCCGCCGGCCGGCAAGTGGGGACCGTTCGGGTCGGGATCGGTCCCCACAGCATGGCGTTCGGATTCGGATCCGTCTGGGTCGCCAATCTGACCGACGACACGTTGTCGAGGATCGATGCGACAACCGGCCGTGAAGCGGCAGTGATCCCGCTCGGGATTTCCCCAACCGATGTGGCGGTCGGAGGAGGCGCCGTCTGGGTCATCAGCCAGGAGACCGGCGAACTGCTGCGAGTCGACCCAGCAGACGACCGGGTGGCCCGGGCGATTCCGATCGGTCAGAGCCCAGCGGGTCTGGCCGTCGGGGCGGGCGGCGTCTGGGTCGCCGACAGCGGCGGCACCGTGTGGCGTGTCGACCCGCGAAGTGGCCGGTCGCGAACGATCTCGCTCGCGGGACAGCTCGCGGGCGCGGCCCTCTCCGCAGGCACCCTCTGGGTCGCAGGCGCTCTCAACGGTGCAGTCGCCCGGATCAACTCCGCGACCGGCAAGGTGCGGCTCGTTCATCTCGGGAACCAGCCGACAGACCTTGCCGCTGCCCGCGGCCAGGTCTGGGCGATCCTGTTGCCGTCACTTGCCAGCCACCGTGGCGGGACGCTCACCGTCCTCAACCAGCTGCCCGCAGACGAGGGCTCCAGCCCTCCGACCGACCCGGCCATCTCGTACGACCTGTGGGCGTGGCAGATGCTGAGCATGACCAACGACGGTCTCGTCGGGTATCGCCGGATCGGCGGGCTTGCCGGAGACGAGCTGGTGCCCGATCTGACGACCGCGCTGCCGGCACCAACCGACGGTGGCACGACCTACACGTTCCATCTCCGCGCCGGCTTGAGGTTCTCGACCGGGGCACCTGTGCTGGCGCAGGACTTCCGTGTCGCCATCGAGCGTGTCCTCGTCATCAACCGGCACGGGAATCCGGCGATCCCACCTTTCTACGCCGGGATCGTCGGTGCCGCCCGCTGCGAGCGAGCGGCCGGCCCGTGCGACCTCGCGGCTGGGATCGTCGCTGATGACGTTGCGCGCACCGTCACCTTCCACCTGACCGCGCCCGACCCCGAGTTCCTCTACAAGCTGGCCTTCCCGTGGGCCGATGCCGTCCCTCTCGACACCCCGGACCACCTGATCAACGCCGCCCGGTTGCCAGCCACGGGCCCGTACATGACCAAGTCCCTCGTCCCTGGGCACAGCTGGGTCCTCGTACGGAACCCGCGGTTCCGCCAGTGGTCATCACAGGCGCAACCCGCCGGCTATCCCGATCGGATCGTCATGCGCTTCGACGTCCCTCCCAGTCAGGCGGTCGCGGATGTCGAGCACGGCAAAGCCGACGTGCTGCTCTCCCCACCGGTCGCCAGCGTGAGCCAGCTGGCGACGCACTTCACCACCCAGCTGCACACCGGCCCTTTGGCGGCCACGGTCACCCTCATCCTCAACACCCGGGTGGCGCCCTTCAACGAGCTCGCCGCCCGCCGAGCCGTGAGCGACGCCATCAACAGAGCCACCGTGGTCGAGCTGAACGGCGGCCGGCTCGCCCTGCAGCCGACCTGCCAGATCCTCCCGCCAACCATGCCTGGCTACCGTCCCTACTGCCCCTACACGATCCTGCCGGGTCCGAGCGGAGTGTGGACGGCTCCGAATCTCCCGCTCGCCCGGCGGCTCGTCCGGGAGTCCGGGACATCGGGCGATCGGGTGACCGTGCTCTACGGCGACGAGGGTGCGCCGTACCCATCACTCGCGACGGCGCGCTACCTGGTGTTGGTTCTGGACGAGATCGGGTTCCGGGCCTCGGTACGCACGACGGGCGCCTTCAGCTACTGGGGCACCATCGGTGACTCCCGCAACCGGGTGCAGGCCGGATTCTTCCCGTGGGTCCAGGACTTCCCGGCTCCTTCTGACTTCGTCACGCCGCTGCTCACCTGCAGCTCCTTCCTCCCGCGCAGCCAGAACAACTTCAACGAGGCGGAGTTCTGCGACCCAAGGATCGATGCCCAGATTCAGCGCGCCCTCTCGTCCCAGCCCGTCGATCCGACAGCCGCCTCGGCCCGGTGGGCTGACATCGACCGCGAGCTCACCGACGAGGCGCCGTGGGTCCCGCTCTACAACCCGCGCGACCTGACGGTCCTCTCCACCCGGGTGGGCAACTACCAGTTCCACCCCTACTGGGACCTGATGATCGACCAGCTCTGGGTTCGCTGACTGGGATCGCCGGCATCGGCGGCTTCGGAGTCGATCGCGACGAGCCGTGGTCGAAGCGCCGCTCATCCCCTTAAGTACGCCAGCACCGCCAAGACGCGCCGGTGATCCTCGCTTGCGGGGAGCAGACCGAGCTTCGTGAAGATGTTGGCGACGTGGGTCTCGACCGTCTTCACCGCCATCAGGAGCTGCTCCGCGATCGCCTGGTTGGAGCGGCCTTCGGCCATCAGCGTGAGGACCTCCCTCTCACGAGCGCTCAGGCTGTCGACGGGACTGTCGCGTCGCGGCCGTCGCACCAACCGCGAAACCACCTCCGGGTCGATGACGGACTCACCCTGGACCACCCTGCGGATGACGTCCACGAACTGCTCGACGTCGGCCACCTGGTCCTTCAGCACGTAGCCGACGCGCCGCGGGTCATCCTCGAGAAGGTCGAGGATGTGCTGGGTTTCGACGTGGTGAGAGACCACGACCACCGCCGTGCCCGGCAGGGTGCGCCGGAGCTGGCGGGCCGCCTCGAGGCCTTCTGTCGTGTGGGTCGGCGGCATACGGACGTCGACGAGGACGGCGTCTGGTCGAAGGTCGTCCACGAGCTCCAGCAGGGTCGTGGCATCGCCGGCGGTCCCCACCACGTCGAACCCGGCGTCCGTGAGCACGCGGCGAAGCCCCTCGCGCAGCAGCACTGCGTCCTCGGCGATCACGAGCCGCAGCGCAGGACCTTCCGGTGACTCGCCGGCCTTCGAAACCTCCGCGCGCTCGGACGAGCCGTCTACAGGCAGGGGATCACCGCCTCCACCCGCGTGCCGTGCCCGCGTGGGCTGTGGATCCGGAGGGAGCCCCCGACGGAGGCCACCCTGTCCTCCAGACCCCGCAGCCCTGAGCCCGACTCGATCGCCGCCCCACCGCCGCCGTCGTCGCTCACCTCCACCTCGAGACGATCGACGACGCGACGGACGGCCACCCGGGCGCTCGCGCTCGGCGCATGCTTGGCCACGTTGGCGAGTGCCTCGGCCACGACGAAATAGGCGGTTGCCTCGACGGGCGCTGGGAACCTCTCGCCCGGCACCGCCTCGATGGTCGTCACGACGACGGATCGCTCCACGAGCGCCTGGACGGCTCCGGCGAGACCGGTCTCGGTCAAGACGGTGGGGTGGATGCCGCGGGCCAGCTCCCGCAGCTCGACGAGCGCCTCGCGCGCCTCCTTGCTTGCCGTCTCGAGCAGTGACTTCAGCTCCGGGTCGAGCCCCTCAGCCCTGGCACGGGCCGTCGAGAGGGCAAGGCTCAGCGTCACGAGCCGTTGCTGTGCTCCGTCGTGCAGGTCGCGTTCGAGGCGGCGCCGAGCGGCATCTCCCGCCTCCACCAAGCGGGCCCGCGACGCCCGCACCTGCTCGAGCTGCGAGGCGACTTCGGCCTGGAGGCGAGACTGCTCGAGCGCGAGGGTGGCGACGGACACGAAGACCCCCATCAGCTCCGGCTCGTGGACGAGGCTCCCGTCGAACACGAGCAGGGCGTCACCTCGCGAGTCGAGCGGTGTGATCGCCCGACCCTCCGGAGGGTGTCCCGGGTCGACGAGCCGGCCCTTGGTATCGCGGTAGCGCTCAGCACTGGCACTCGGCTGTCGCAAGGCGAGCTCGAGGGCGGGATCGCCGAGGGCGCCTGCGAGGGCCTCTCGCAGCCGATCCGGGGCCGGCGCCGGGGACAGACCGACGAGGGCTCGTCCGACGGCTGCGATGGCTCGGTGGGTGCGGGTCAAGCTGATCACCACGAGGGCCGGCCCGGCGAGCAACGTCACGTCAACGATCTCGTTGAGCACAAACCCCGAGACGGGCAGCGCGGTCAGGTTGCCGATGCCCTGAACGACGCCTTCCGCGACGAGAGCGGCCACGATCCACACGAGCGGCGTCGTTGCCCTGCGCGTCCAGCCCGCGGCGAGACGCCGGTGGCGCACGACGAGGCCAAGGACGAGGATGCCGATCCCCACCGACACGGGCACGGCGGCGTCGTTGATCGCGTTGTGCACCGAGTTGGACCCGTCGACCAGCATGAGGTTGGCGGGACAGCTCGCGGAGCACCCGTTCGTCCGAGGGTTCCAAAACAAGGTGCCGATGACGTTGTAGCCGACGACCCAGCAGTAGGCGACAGCCACGAGGCCTCGCTCGAGTTGCGCGCGCAGCCTCCCAGAGGGCCACTCGAGGCCGAGCTGGATGAGCGGAGCGGAGTAGAAGGGTTGGGCGACGTTCCCGACCGTGAAGGCCAGCGAGTTGTGCAGATTGCTGAGGATCGCCGGCACGACGAAGGTGAAACCGACCACCGTGAAGAGCAGCCCGATCCTTGTGGTGGGCCAGTGCCGCCAGGCGACGAGCCCTGCCGCGAAGAAGGCCAGGGCAACGGCTGCGGTCGTCGACGCCCAGACCGACCCGGTCACGGTGACGGAGTGCTGCCCCGGCCAGGGCACGTAGACCGCCACGTACAGCAGGCCCGTCGTCACGACGGCTCCGGCGATGAGGATCGCCGTCAGGCGGCGGCTCATCGAGCATCATCCCCGAGGAACCGTCGCAGCGCGGCCACGGAGAGCTCGTCCTTCGGCAGGAAGCCGGACGCTGGTCCCGACGTGACTCGCTCGCCGTACTCGCTCGCCTCCCGGCTCGAGGTGAGCACGATGACGGCACCGTGATCCTGGCGGGCGAGGCGCCTTGCCACCTCGAAGCCGTCCGAGTCGGGAAGCTGGACGTCGAGGAGCACGAGCTCGGGGCGCACGAGGGTAGCCGCCTCGGTCGCCGCCAGACCGGTGGCCGCCTCGGTCACGTTGAAGCCGGCTGCCTCGAGCATTCTTCTCGCAAAGGCCCGGAAGCCGTCGTGGTCGTCGACGACGAGGATCGACGGCCGTTCCTCGGCAGGCGTCAGCGATGGCCCAGTCCCAGCCGGTCCAGCCACGTCGTCATTGTGCTCCTGACGGGAGCTCCTTGCCTCAGGGCTAGCACCGACGGCGCACCGGGGATGTCCCCGGACATTGGCCAGGGCTCGCACCCATGACACGGCGGGGCGGCCTTCTTACGGTGAGACCGACATTCGTACCCGCTCTCCGAGAAAGGCCCGAACATGACTCCAGGAACGACACTCGCCGCCAAGCTCCTCGCCGTTGCATCCGTTCCGGTCGCGCTGTCGGGAGCGGCGGTCCTGTCGCCCTCGCACGCCCGGGCGACGGATCCTCAGCGTCAAGTTGCCGCGCCTCGCACGATCACCGTCTTCGCGTTCAACGTCAACCCGAAAGCCGACGACCTCATCCCGGCGCCCGGCACTCAGCCCGGAGTCATCTCGGAAGGCGACGTGTCGATCGTCAACGACAGGCTGACGAGCACCCACGCGACCGAACACGGCTATCCGATCATCGGGTACGACTCTGGAACCTGCACGTTCACACGTGTCCTGGCCGGTGGCCGGGCGACCGAGAACTGTGACGTGACGGCCGCTCTGCCCCAAGGCGACCTGGTCGGACAGGGCGTCGTCAGCTCGTCGAAGGGGGTGCCGCGGAGTGCCACGCTTGCGGTCACTGGCGGCACCGGCAGCTTCAACGGTGCACACGGCGTGGTGGACGTCACCTTCGGACCGCGACACGACACCTACATGCTCCGCCTGACGTAGCCGGCAGGTTGCGAACCGCCTGATGCACGCTGAAGCAGCTCAGCGCTGAGCGAGGCACCTGCACAGATCATCCTCTGGGCTGATGCCATACCCGGCCAATGCTCAGTACCGTTTGGAGGTGGCGACGCCTCGTCGTGGCCGGGCCGACGCCAGAGCAGCACCGTCGACTCGGCCGGAGAGCCTCAACGGCAGGCTGCTTGCCGCCGGCGCGCTCGCCGTCACCACCTTCCTCGTAGTCCTCGTGCTCACGTTCGGGGCCGAGCCCGCACCGCACCGGGCCGCCAGGGTGCTCCTGCTGCTGGTGCTCGTCGCCTGCGTCCCGATCGTCTTCTTCCGGCGTTGGCCCATCCCGGTGCTCGCCCTCGGTGGGTTCGGCACGACCGTCGAGATGGCGAGCGGGGTCGCCTCGGTGCCGCTCTGCGTGATTCTCGGGGTCGGCGTCTACCTGACCGCCTCGCGCCTTCCTCGCCGCGTCTCCATCGCGCTCACCCTCGGGACGGCCGTCACGCTCGGTGCGGCGCTGCTCTACGCGGCCGGCACCGTCTCGGTCGCGCCGATCCCGACCGAGGCGCTCGAGGGCTTCCTTCCGCTCGTCGCCGCCTGGTTCGTCGGGGACAGCGTCGCCGCCCGCCGCCGCTACCTGGCCGGAGTGGCGGAGCAGGCCGAGCGTGAGCGTCTTGCGGAGGAGGAGCGCGCTCAGTCGGAGGTCCGCGAGGAGCGGGTCCGCATCGCCCGTGAGCTGCACGACGTCGTTGCCCACACCCTCGCCGTCATCACGGTCCAGGCGGGCGTGGGGCGCCGCCTCATGGATCGCCAGCCGGAACAGGCCCGCACGGCCCTCCAGTCGATCGAGACCGTCGGACGGGCCGCCCAGGACGAGCTGCGCGCCGTGCTCTCCCTGCTGCGCGAGCAGGGGGCCGACGCCTCTCACATGCCGGCCCCGCGCCTCACGGACCTGAAGGACCTGGTCGACACCGTCCGCGGGTCCGGCGTCCCGGTCGAGCTCCGGTTGAGCGGGTCGGATCGCCAGCTCTCGCCGGCGATCGAGCTGACGGTCTTCCGCGTCGTCCAGGAGGCGCTCACGAACGTGGTGCGCCACGCCCCGGGGTCGAGTGCCGTGGTCGACCTCGCCGTCTCGCCCGCCGAGGTCCGTCTCACGGTGACCAACTCGCCCGGCGCCCAGACCGGGGCCGAGCCCAACGCAGTGAGCGACCAGGGCGGGGGACACGGCATCGTCGGCATGCGGGAGCGGGTGAGCGCCTTCGGCGGCTCGCTCACCGCCGGTCCGACTCCCGACGGCGGCTTTCGCGTCGCGGCAGAGCTGCCGGTCGAGGGACCGCTATGACCGTCGGCGTCCTCGTCGTCGACGACCAGGCCCTGCTCCGCACCGCCTTCTCCGCCCTCATCGAAGCCGAGGACGACCTGCACGTCGTCGGCGAGGCTGCGGACGGGCGACAGGCGGTCGAGCTCGCCAAGGAGCTCGCCCCCGAGGTCGTCCTCATGGACGTGCGCATGCCCGTGATGGACGGGATCGAGGCGACCCGCCGGATCACGGCCGCCGGGTGCGCCACGGCCACCACCACCGCCACCCCCCAGCCGCCAGGGGAGGCGGGAGCAGCGACCATCACCACGACAAGCCCACGCGTCCTCATCCTCACGACCTTCGAGCTCGACGAGTACGTCTTCGAGGCGCTCCGGGCCGGGGCGAGCGGCTTCCTCCTGAAGAGCCGTCCGCTCGAGGAGCTCCTGCACGCCATCCGGGTCATCGCCGAGGGCGAGGCGTTGCTGGCGCCGAGCATCACGCGGCGGCTCATCGCTCACTTCGCCGAGCGCCCGACGACCGCCCCGAAGGTGCCGGCCGGCCTCGACGACCTCACCGAGCGCGAGCGCGAGGTGCTGGCGCTCGTCGCCCAGGGCCTCTCGAACGCCGAGCTGGCGGAGCGCCTCCATGTGAGCATGCCGACGGTGAAGACCCATGTGAGCAGGATTCTCACGAAGCTCGGCGCCCGCGACCGGACCCAGCTCGTCGTGATCGCCTACGAGTCGGGGCTGGTGAGCGCCCCGGCCTGACAACCGCGTCCATCTCGAGGATGACGCCGAATTTGTCCCGCAGCCTGACGACGGCGTCACCCGGCGAGCCGAGGATGGACCCGTGAGCACCTCTCCGACCCTCCTCGAGGCAGCGCGGCCCGGGACACCAGGACGAACGACCGGCGACTGGGCCGTCGAGGCGCACGGCCTCTGCAAGCGCTTCGGCGACATCGTCGCCGTCGACAAGGTGGACCTCTTCGTTCCGCGCGGCTCGGCCTTCGGCTACCTCGGCCCGAACGGCGCCGGAAAGACGACGCTGATCCGCACCCTCCTCGGCCTCACGAGCGCCGACGGCGGCACGATGTCGCTCCTCGGCATCCCCGTTCCCTCCGAGCGCACCCGTGCGCTCGCCAGGGTGGGGGCGATCGTCGACGAGCCCCGTTTCTTCGGCCACCTCTCGGGCCGGGACAACCTCCGCATGCTGGCCGCCGCCCGGGGCTGCCAGGCGCCGACGAGGATCGAGCCGGCGCTCGACCGGGTGGGGCTGGCGCAACGGGCCGACGACAAGGTCCGCTCCTACTCGCTCGGGATGCGCCAGCGCCTCGGCGTGGCGTCCTGCCTCCTCGGCGACCCGGAGCTGCTCATCCTCGACGAGCCGATGAACGGGCTCGACCCGGCCGGCATGCACGAGATGCGCACCATGATCGACACCCTCGTCGGCGAGGGCCGCACCGTCATGCTCTCGTCCCACCTCCTCGACGAGGTCGAGCGGACCTGCAGCGCGGTGGCGATCGTCGACCACGGCCGCGTGGTGCGCCAGGGCCCGATCGCCGAGCTCGTGCGCGGGACTGGGACGGCGTCGGTCCGCGTCGAGTGCGACGACCCCTCGGCCGGAGCGGTGCTCCTCGAGCAGTCGGCCGCCGTGACGGGCGTCACGGTCGAGGGGCCGTGGCTCACCGTCACGCTGCCGACCGGCTCGTCGCGCGAGGCCGTCGCCGAGGTGAACCGCGTCCTCGCGGCGGGCGGCATCTCCGTCTACCGCCTCGAGGAGACGCGCGCCTCGCTCGAGCAGTGGTTCCTGTCCGTGACGAGCCGACTGGGGGAGAAGTGATGAGTCAGGTCACCGTGGCGGAGCCGACGAGCCCGGGGAGCGCCCTCATCGGCCGCCGACCGGGCTGGAGCGACCCCGAGAGAGGCTCCTTCCTTCCCACCTGGGGCCTCATCTCGACCAAGCTGATGGAGCTCCGCAAGCGGCGCGGCCTCATGATCGCCGTGGTCTTCTTCACCGTCGGGGCGCCCGTGCTCATCCTCGGCCTGCGCCTGCTCTTCCACGCCGTCGACCCGAAGGCCTACGGCCCGGCAGGGTCGCCGGACATGTTCAACACCGTCTCGGACCTCATCGGCGAGTTCGGCTTCATCGTGGCCGCCACCCTCGGCGCCGCGGCGGGGACGACCGACCTCACCGAGGGGATGTTCCGCCAACTCGTCATCACCGGCCGCTCCCGCCTCGCCCTCTTCTTCGCCCGGATCCCGGCCGGGATGGCCATCCTTACGCCGCTCGTGGCGGTGGGCTTCGGCCTCATCTGCCTCGTGACGAGCTACGCCGGCATCGCCCAGCCGAGGACCGTCAACCTCAACGGCACGAGCGTCCCCGTCCAGCTGAGCGAGGCCCAGCTCGAGACGTGGCTGCTCCTCCATCCGCAGCAGGCCGTCTTCGTTGTCGACTACACGGGCCCCTTCCCCTCTGCCGGTGGCGGCGCCGTCGCCGTCGGCCCTCCGAGCGTCAAGTCGGCCTCGTCGATCGCGACGGTCCGTGCCGACGTCCGCCACCAGATCGCCTCGATCGATGCCGACTACGCGTCGTCCGAGGTGATCCAGGCGAACCCTGCCATCAACGAGATGGTGAAGGCCGGGCTCTGGCTCGAGCTCGTGGTCGCCGTCGGCTTCATCGTGGGCCTCGGCCTCGGGACGCTCACGGGTCAGCGGACGGTCTCGACCATCGTCATGATCGCCCTCCAGCTCATCGTCACGCCGATCCTCGCCCGCAACGTCATCCCCTACTTCATCAACGGCCAGCGCCTCGTCGTCGGCGTGGCGCTCGACCAGCTGCGGCCGATGTCGCTCGGCGGAGGCGTCGTCGCGCTCGGGCGCGGGGGAGGAGGGTCGAGGCACGGCCTCCTGGCGGGCAGCGGAGGGATCAGCATCCCGCCCATGCCCACCTGGGCGATGGTGAGCGTGATCGTCGGCTGGTTCGTCGTGTGGACGGCCGTCGGCGCCTGGAAGACGGTCCGCCGGGACGCCTGAGGCGCCGCGGCGCCGAGCGAGCGGTCAGAGCCTCGCCAGCATGTTCTGGCAGGAGCTGACGTCGACTCCGCCGCCCTGCTCGACCTCGAGGTTCGTGAGCGTGCCGTCCTCGATCACGGCTGCGTAACGGCGCGAGCGGGAGCCGAGCCCGAAGGCGCCCATGTCGGCCTCGAGGCCCATCGCCCGGGCGAACTCGCCGTTGCCGTCGGCGAGCATGAGGATGCGGCCCTCGACGCCCTGGGCGTCGGCCCAGGCCTGCATCACCCACGGGTCGTTCACCGACACGCAGGCGACGATGTCGACGCCCCGGGCCTTCAGCTCGTCGAAGTTCTCGACGTAGCCAGGCAGGTGGATGCGCGAGCAGCCCGGCGTGAAGGCGCCGGGCACCGCGAAGAGCACCACCTTGCCGCTCCCGAGCGCCTCGCCCGTGCGGACCGGCTGCGGGCCGTCCGCGCCCATCGTTCGCACCTCGACATCGGGGATCTTGTCGCCGACCGCGATCGCCACGTCGCCTCCTCGCTCCGAAACTGGCCAGGGGCCGCCAGCACCCCCGACCGTACCGGCCGCCGGAGCGGCGCACGCGCGCGATCGCCGGCCCCACATAGCCTGTGGCCCGATGCCAGCGGCGAGGGGCGGGGCCTGCCCAGGGTGACACGCACGGACAAGAGGGGGACGATGCCTGGCCTCTACGAGATCGCCTCGCTCGGCGACGTCGTGACGGGGGCGCTCCGGCGCCACCCGCACCACGTGGCCTTCCGCTGCGACGGCCGCAGCATCACCTACCGGGAGACCGAGGACCTCCTCGCCCGCTTCGTCGTCGTCCTCCACCAGCTCGGGCTCCGGCCGGGCGAGGGAGTCGGCCTCCTCTCGCCGAACCGGCCCGAGGCCTGGTTCGCCCAGACGGCCCCTGCCCTTGCCGGCGGGCGCTACACGGCCCTTCACCCGCTCGGCTCGCTCGACGACCACCTGCACGCCTGCGACGAGGCGGAGCTCCGCTTCGTCCTGGTCGACCCGGCCTTCGCCGAGCGGGGGAGCCACCTGCAGGAGAAGTCGGCCGCCGTCGAGCGGGTCTTCAGCCTCGGGCCGTCCGACGCCGCCCCCGACTTCCTCGAGCTCGTCGAGAGGGCGCCCGACCCCGGCCGCCTCGAGCGGGGCCCCCAGCAGCCCGACGACCTCGCCTACCTCCTCTACACGGGCGGCACGACCGGCGTCCCGAAGGCGGCCATGCTGTGCAACCAGGCGGTCGCCGTCATGGCCTACGGCACCTCGCTCGGCTGGGACCTGCCGGCCCGGCCCACCTACCTGGCGGTGGCGCCCATCTCGCACGCGGCCGGGATGCTCATCCTGCCGACCCTGTTGAAGGGCGGCACGGTCGTCCTGCAGCGCCGCTTCGAGCCGCACGCCTTTCTCGAGGGAGTCCGCAGCGAGCGGGCCAGCCTCAGCCTGCTCGTCCCGACGATGATCTACGCGCTCTTGGACGAGGCGGGTTTCGCACGAGAGCAGCTGCCGAGCCTCGAAACCGTCATCTACGGCGCCTCGCCCATCTCACCCACCAAGCTGGCCGAGGCGATCGACCGGGTCGGGAGCGTCTTCTGCCAGCTGTACGGCCAGACCGAGTCGGCCGGCCAGGGGACGTCGCTCTGGCGCTCCCAGCACGACCCGGCCGACCTCCAGCGCCTGAGCTCGTGCGGCACGGCCATGCCGTTCAACCGGGTGGCCGTGCTCGACGACGAGGGCCAGCCGGCGCCGCCCGGCGTGGCGGGGGAGCTCTGCTTCCAGGGGCCGAGCATGATGCAGGGCTACTGGAAGCAGCCGGAGCTCACCGCCGAGACGCTGGCGGGCGGGTGGCTCCACACCGGCGACATCGGCGTCGCCGACGAGGAGGGCTACTTCTACCTCGTCGACCGGAAGAAGGACATGATCGTCTCGGGCGGCTTCAACGTCTTTCCCCGCGAGGTCGAGGACGTCCTCGCAACCCACCCGGCCGTCCTCACCTCGGCCGTCATCGGCGTCCCGGACGACCACTGGGGCGAGGCCGTGAAGGCGCTCGTCGTGCTGCGCCAGGGGGCGGTCTGCGACGCCGAGGCGCTCGTCGCCCTCGTGAGGGAGCACAAGGGCCCCGTCTACGCCCCGAAGTCGGTCGACTTCGTCGAGGGCCTCCCGCTCACCCCCGTCGGAAAGGCCGACAAGAGGGCGCTTCGCGAGCAGTACTGGGCCGGCCGCGAGCGCCGGATCGGCTGACCTACGAGCCTGCGCCCGCCCCACGGGCGGCGAAACGCAGCACGTCGTAGGTGGCCGTCGTCGGCGCCGTGCCGGCGAGGGCGGTGAGGCGCTGGCGGAAGGAGGCGAGCAGCTCGGCCGAGTCCTCGAGGCCGCCGTCCCAGACGGAGATGCCGACGAGCTCGCGCCGGGCGTGGTCGGCCTGGAGGATGACGAGGCCGACGAAGTTGGGCATCTTGCGGTACTCGGGGAGGATCTGCTCGTCGAGCGCCTCGAGCACCTGCGGCACCCGGGCCGGGTCGATGGAGAAGGTGAGAGTCCGGGCTTTCATGGGCGTCGCCCCTCCTCCGGCGGGGACGCGGGCGAGGCGCCCCCCGGAGAAACCCTACGCTCGGGCATGCCCTCGACCGACCGGCTCGTCGCCTTCGCGCTGACGGCCGCCGTCGTCATCGCCATCCCCGGGCCGAGCGTGCTCTTCATCGTCGGCCGTGCCCTCGCCTCGAGCCGCCGCACCGCCCTTGTCACCGTGCTCGGCAACACCCTCGGCGAGTACGTGCAGGTGGTCGCCGTCGCCGTCGGGATCGGCGCCGCCGCCGAGCGCTCGGTGGCCCTCCTCACGACCATCAAGCTCGTCGGCGGGGTGTACCTGCTCTACCTCGGAGTCCGGACGTTCCTCCTCCGCAAAACCTCCCTCGTCCTTCCCGACGAGCCCTCCCTCGCCCACGAACCCCGGGCCCTCCTCAAAGGCGCCTTGGTCGGCGTCACCAACCCGAAGACCGTCGTGTTCCTCGCCGCCATCCTCCCGCAGTTCACGAGCCGGTCCGCCGGCCACCTGACCGCGCAGATCCTCGTCCTCGGGGCGATCTTCTCGGCGATCGCCCTCGTGAGCGACAGCGTGTGGGCGCTCGGAGCCCATGGGTTTCGTGCCTGGTTCGCACGGTCTCCGAGGCGACTCAAGCTCGTGCACGGCGGGGGCGGCCTCGCCATCGCCGCGGTCGGCGTCGGGGTGCTGTTGACCGGGCGGAAGGACTAAGCGAGGAGCTCCCTCACCCGCTCGGCCACGGCGCGGAGCTCGTCGTCGGGGAGGGCCGGGAAGTCCTTGCTGACGAAGGCCGTCGCCCCCGAGGGGAGCGGCGTCTCCTCGAACTCGCCCCGCAGCAGCGTGTCGTTGAGGGCGTCGCCCTCGACGTGCGGCGCCAGGTGGACGTGGAGGTGGGGGATCCCGCCGCCGAAGACGTAGACGTAGACGAGCTCGGCGCCGGTCGCCTCCTTCAGCGCTGCGGCGCAGCGGGCGAGGACCGGCCCGAAGCTGGCCGCCTCCTCCCCGTCGAGCTCCTGCACGAAGGCGATGTGGCGGAGCGGCTCGAGGTAGGAGAAGCCCGGCGTCGGGTCGCCCGGCCCGATGCTCGTCGTGAGGCGCCAGAGGCCGTCGCGCCACACCTCGACCCGGCCGAGCTCGGCGTCGACCGCCGGGTCGCAGAGCGGGCAGCCGCCCTCGTCGCGCACCTCGGGCATCGCCGCCGAGGGTAGCCATCCGGGCCCCCTGCGGCACGGCGCCGCCTCCTCTGAGGCGACGCCGTGCCGAGTTCGTCAGGGCAGGCGACAGGTCGTCAGTGGAGCGCCCTCAGTGGTGCGGCGGCGGCGGAGGCGGGCCGGTGGGCTCGCCCGTCGTCGGGTCGAGGTAGAGCGGCGGGTTGGGCGGACCGCCGTGCCCGGGACCCGGGCCGGCCGCGAAGTCGAACATCGAGTCGATGGAGCCCGCCGCGGTGTCGGCGGCGCCGTTCCCGAGCGGCGAGAGGCCCCAGTTGGACTCGATGAACTTCACGACCGAGCTCTGGTCGATGAGCGTGTCGTCCACGTAGTTCGACCTCGAGAAGGGCGAGACCACGAGGAAGGGGAGGCGCGGGCCGAGGCCGCACTTGCCCTCCTCGGGGGTGGCGCCCGAGGTCTGCGGCACGATCGAGGCGCTGCCGCAGGTGTTGGTCCCCGTGAGGGCGTCGATCGACGACTGCGAGCCGGAGACGACCGGGCCGAGCACGTGGTCGTACCAGCCGTCGGAGTCGTCCCAGGTGATGACGACGGCCGTCGACTTCCACGTCGGGAGCTTCTCGAGCCGGTTGATCGTGTTCACGAGGAACGTCTGCTCGTCGAGCGGGTCCGAGTAGCCGGCGTGGCCGTCCTGGTAGGCGGCAGCCTTCAGGAACGAGACCGCCGGCAGGTTGCCGTTGTCGGCGGCGGCCCAGAAGTCGGCGAGGTCGTACTGGTGGTTGGCCTGGTCGCTCTGACCGATCATGGCGACCGACGTGGGCGGCAGGTGCATCGGGTTGGCCGTCGAGGCGTAGTACTGGAACGGCTCGTGGTGCGGGATGTAGTCGACGACCGTGGAGCCGCCGATGTTCTGGTGGGTCTCCGAGCAGATCTGGGCCGTCGTCGGCGGCGTCGTCCCCGGACCCGGCACGTAGCCGTCGTCGAAGCCGCCCTCGAACCAGCCCCAGGTGATCCCGGCCGAGCTGAGCTCGGTGCCGATGTTGGGGCCGCCCATCCCGAGGGTGTTCGCCGGGGCATTGTTGTCGCCACCGTCGGCCGAGGGCAGGTACGAGCAGATGTCGTAGGTCGGGTCGGCGTCGCTGTAGGTCGTCCCGGCGCCCGCCGCCGTCGGCGCCCCGGTCGTCGTGAGGTCGGAGTCGACGACGTCGGACGAGTCGTAGCCCGGCGGGTTGGCGCAGGCCGAGTCGTTGATGGTGGCGAAGCTCGGACCGCAGGTCGCCCCGTAGGTCTGGGCGGAGGTGACGTTGAGGGCGCCCGGCGTCGAGGGGCCGTAGCCCGTGCCGAAGGCGCCGTCGCTCATGGCGAAGTGCTGGGCGTAGTTCCACAGCGCCGTCACCGTGTTGCCGTCGTAGTAGTCCATGACGGCGTAGTTGGTGCTCGCACCGGCCGGGATCGGCTCGCCGCGCCCCGCCAGGCAGGCGGCGAGCGTCGTGCTCTTGCCCGTCTTCTGCACGTAGAGGTCCTCGGCGCCGAAGTCGGCCGCCTGCTGCTCGTGGGTGTAGCCGTGGTCCTGGTCACAGGTGAGGGCGTCCGAGCGGCCGAGCAGCATGGGGTTCGACAGGTTCGGGTTGTTCGTGAGGAGCGGCCCGGTCGGCACGCCGCCCGTGACCTGGTTGTAGAGCCCGCTCACGTTGGGGGTGCCGGGAGCGGCCGTGAAGGCCGGCTCGCCCGACGGGTTCGTCGCGTAGGGGTAGGTGCCGAAGTAGTGGTCGAAGGACACGTTCTCGTCGAAGATCACGACGAGGTGCTTGATCGGCGTCTGGGTGGCCGGTCCGGGGCCGCCCGGTCCGGGCGGAGCCGCCTTTCCGTGGGTGGCTGCGCTCGCCGGCTGCACGAGCTGCAGCACCCCGACGCTGAGCGCCGCCGCGGCGGCGAGCGACACCGTGACCCTTGCAGGGAATCTCACCAGTTCTGCTCCTCTCGTGGTCGGTGGCACGGCCTGCCGGGCGGGCACCCGGCCCCCGCCGGAGCCCTCCCTGGCCGTCCACCGCTTCCTAGCAACCGGTTGCTGACGGGCATCTGGAGCGCCGGCGAACGGGTCGTGATCACTCGGTGAACCTTCGGTGAACGGCCCGGTCCGGGAGCGGCCGCCCGGGCGGTGCTACCGTCGGCCCCGCAGCAGATCGGGGCCGATCCGAGACTTGTGCGCACCGTGGGGGACACTCGATGACGGGGGTGATGACCGAGGCGGCGGCGGAGTCCCGCCTCGCGGGCCGTCAGCCCGCGGTCCGCCTCGTCGGGCTCGAGAAGAGCTACGGCCCTGTCCGCGCCGTGCGCGGGGTCGACCTCGAGATCGCCGAGGGCGAGTTCTTCACCTTCCTCGGGCCGTCCGGCTCGGGGAAGACGACCCTGCTGCGGATGATCGCCGGTTTCGAGCGGCCCGACGCCGGCCGGGTGGAGCTCGCCGGGGCGGACGTCACCAACCGTCCGCCGTACCTGCGCGACGTCAACACCGTCTTCCAGGACTACGCCCTCTTCCCGCACATGAACGTGCAGGAGAACGTCGAGTACGGCCTCCGGGTGAAGAGGATCGCCAAGGACGAGCGCCGCCGCCGGGCCGAGGCCGCCCTCGAAATGGTCCGCCTCTCCGGCCTCGGCGCCCGCAAGCCCATCCAGCTCTCGGGCGGCCAGCGCCAGCGGGTCGCCCTCGCCCGGGCCATCGTCAACCAGCCCGAGGTTCTCCTCCTCGACGAGCCGCTCGGCGCCCTCGACCTGAAGCTCCGCCAGGAGATGCAGCTCGAGCTGAAGCGGATCCAGCAGGAGGTCGGAATCACCTTCGTCTACGTCACCCACGACCAGGAGGAGGCGCTCACGATGAGCGACCGCCTGGCCGTGATGAGCGACGGGCGCATCGAACAGGTCGGCCCGCCCGTCGAGGTCTACGAGCGGCCGGCCTCGGAGTTCGTCGCCGGCTTCATCGGCGTGTCCAACCTGCTCGAGAGGGGAGGGCGGCGCTTCACGGTGCGCCCCGAGAAGGTGCAGCTGCTCGACGCCGGCGCCGTCCCCGCCGCCCCCGTCGGTGAACCGGGGGGCCTCCACGTCGAGCACGGCACGGTCGCCGAGGTGATCTACCTCGGCCCGGTCACCCGCTACGTGGTGGAGCTCGAGGCGGGTGGGCGCCTCACCGCCCTCTCGCAGAACCTCGAAACGGCGGCCGCCGACGTCGCCGAGGCCCGCGGACGGCGGGTGGCGGTGGCCTGGCGGGAGAACCAGGTCTTCGACATGACCTCACCGAGAAGCGACACCGACCAAGAGAGGAGCAACGCCACATGACACGACCGCGTGGACTGAGAGCGTCCGGACTTCTGGGCGCGCTGCTGGCGGCAGCGGTGATCGCCTCCGCCTGCGGCAGCTCCTCGGGAAACGGCGGCACGGGCGGCGGCGGGACGAGCGCGAACGGCGGGGGAGGGAGCGCCCTCGGGACGCCCCCCGAGCAGAACGCCCCCGTGCTCACGAAGATCGGCAAGGGGGAGGGCCAGCTCAACATCGTCGCCTGGGAGGGCTACGCCCAGCCCGAGTGGGTGAAGCCCTTCGAGCAGGCGACCGGCTGCGTCGTGAACGCCAAGTACGCCGGCTCCTCGAGCGAGATGGTCCAGCTGATGTCGAGCGCCGGCTCGCAGTACGACCTCGTCTCGGCCTCGGGTGACGCCGACCTCCGCCTCATCTACGGCGGCTACGTCCGGCCGATCAACATCGGGCTCATGCCGAACTGGAAGAACTTCCTCCCGTTCCTGAAGACCCCGCCCTTCAACACCATCAACGGCAGGCACTACGGGATCAGCTACGAGTTCGGGCCGAACGTGCTCCTCTACTCGAAGAAGGCCTTCCCGTCCGGGCCGCCGACGTCGTGGTCGGTCATCTACTCCAACAAGTACAAGGGCGAGGTCACCGTCCCGAACAACCCGATCCAGATCGCGGACGCCGCCCTCTACCTCTCGAAGTCGAGGCCGAGCCTCGGGATCACCGACCCTTACGAGCTCACCCAGCCCCAGTTCAACGCCGCCGTCAACCTCCTCAAGGCCGAGCACCCGCTCATCGCCAAGTACTGGGACCTCGCCAGCCAGGAGATCTCGCTCTTCCAGAGCGGCACGACGGTGGTCGGGGCGGCCTGGCCGTACCAGACGAACACGCTCGTGGCCGACCACGTGGCCGTCGGCGACACCATCCCGCAGGAGGGCGCCACCGGCTGGGCCGACACCTGGATGCTCGGCACGCACGCCGCCCACCCGAACTGCGCCTACATGTGGATGCGCTGGGTGACGACGCCGAAGGTGCAGGCCGAGGAGGCCGACTACTTCGGCGAGACGCCTGCCAACCACCTCGCCTGCCCGATCATGAACTCGATCGCTGCGGGCTCGTGCACCGCCTACCACGAGAACGCCCCGCTCAGCTACTTCCAGACGATCAAGTTCTGGAAGACGCCGCTCGCGACGTGTGACAACGGCAAGAACGACTGCGTGCCGTTCAGCCAGTGGGTGTCCGCTTGGACGCAGATCACGGGATAGCCGTCCCGACCGGCGGGGCAGGGCTGGCGCGCCTCTCGACCGCCTTGTGGCGGCGGGCGTGGCTGCGCGCCAGCCTGCTCCTCGGCCCGCCCCTCGCCTGGTTCCTCGTCATCTACCTGGCGTCGCTCGTCGTGATGCTGGTCACGGCGTTCTGGACGGTCAACCCGTTCACCAACCAGTTCGTCCACTCGTTCACGCTCACGAACTTCCGCCAGCTCTTCACCGGCACCTACCTCACGATCATCTGGCGGACGGTGCTCATGGCGGCCATCGTCACGGTGACCGACGCCGTCGTGGCGTTCCCGTTCGCCTACTACATGGCCCGGGTGGCTGGCGGGCGGACGCGCCGGCTGCTCTTCGTGGCGGTGCTCCTGCCGCTCTGGGCGAGCTACCTCGCCCGGGTCTACTCGTGGATCGCCATCCTCCAGAAGGGAGGGGCGCTCGACTGGCTCACGCGCCACGTCGGCCTCGGGGCGGCCCAGGTCGCCTACACGAACACGGCGATGTGGATCGTCTTCTCCTACATCTGGCTGCCGTTCATGGTGGTGCCGATCTACGGCGCCCTCGAGCGCATCCCGGACTCGCTCATCGAGGCGTCGGGCGACCTCGGCGGCCGCTCCTGGCACACGGTGTGCCGCGTCATCCTCCCCCTCGCCCTCCCGGGGGTCGTCGCCGGGTCGATCTTCACCTTCTCGCTCACGCTCGGCGACTTCATCACGCCGGTCCTCATCGGCGGGCCGAGCTCGAACTTCATCGGCAACGTGATCTACGACAACGTCGGCACGGCCAACAACCTCCCCTTCGCGGCCGCCCTCGCCGTCGTGCCGATCGTGATCATGATCGTCTACCTCGTCGTCGCCCGCGCCTTCGGCGCCTTCGAGGCGGCGTGATGGAGGGGCTCCTCGCGAGGATCGGTCTTCGCATCTGGGCCGTCGTCGTGCTGCTGTTCCTCTTCCTCCCGATCGTGACGATCATCCTGTTCGCCTTCGACAAGGTGAACATCGAGACGTTCCCCATCCGCCACTGGACCGTGTCGTGGTTCTCGGTCGCCTGGCACGACCCCCAGGTCCGCTCCGCCTTCTTCCTCTCGCTTCGCGCCGCGCTCATCGCCACGGCCATCGCCCTTGTCCTCGGGACGGCGGCGGCCTTCGGGGTGAGCCGCTTCCGCTTCTTCGGGCGAGAGGCGATCTCGCTCCTGATCGTGCTCCCGATCGCCCTCCCGGGCGTCGTGACCGGGATCGCCCTCAGCTCGACCTTCACCTTCGTCGGCATGCAGTTCGCCACGCCGACGATCGTCATCGGGCACGCCACCTTCTGCGTCGTGGTCGTCTACAACAACGTCGTCGCCCGCCTGCGCCGCACCTCGAACTCCATCTTCGAGGCGTCGGCCGACCTCGGGGCGAACGGCCTCCAGACGTTCCGCTTCCTCACGCTCCCGACCCTCGCCACCGCCCTCATCTCGGGGGCGCTCCTCGCCTTCGGGCTCTCGTTCGACGAGGTGATCGTCACCTTCTTCACCGCCGGCGCCCAGAACACCCTGCCGCTGTGGATCTTCGGGGCCATCCGCCTCGGCCAGCACCTCCCCGAGGTGAACGCCGTCGTCACCCTCGTCCTCGTCCTCACGGTCGTGCCGGTCGTCATCGCCGCCCGCCTGACGGGAGGCGGAGGCCTCACCCGGGCGTCGGCCGCCGGAGGCAGGATCGACGCCCTTCCGGCGGCCGAGCGCCAGGTCTGAGGAGCCGGACCCCGCCTGTGGCGGGGGCGGGCGGGCGCCTCGCTGTCAGCCGCTCACGGATCCCGGTGGCGGGATGACCCCGGGGCCGTCCTTCGTGCAGGCGAGGGTGGCCGGCCCGTAGGAGGAGCGGGGGAGCTTCGGGAGCCTCGGGAAGGTCGGCACGCCGCGGCGCATGGCGGCCAGGTCGAGGAAGTCGAGGAGGTCGTTGGCGTTGGCGTCCCGGTAGGTGAGAGCAGGAAGGTTCCACTTCCGCTCGAGCATGGCGAGGACGGAGGTGTGGTCGTAGACGACGTGGCTCACGTGGTCGGGTTTCGCGTAGGGCGAGACGACGACGCTCGGCACCCTGAAGCCGTAGCGGGCGAAGCCGTCGTAGGCCGACTGGCCGGGCTGGGTCATCGGGGCGATGGAGTCGGGGGCGAGCGCGGGCGGCGGCGGGACGTGGTCGTAGTAGCCGCCGTGCTCGTCGTACATGAGGACGAACAAGGTGGAGCGCCAGTGCTTGGAGTCGCCGACCGCCTTCACCACCTCGGCGAGGAGGCGCTCGCCGACGACCATGTTCTGCGGGTTCTCCTGTGACTGGGTGGCGTAGTTCGGGTCGATGAGCGAGAAGGCGGGGAGCTTGCCGTCGGCCGCGTCGGCGAAGAACTGCTGGAGCGTCGTGTGGTTGCTCGCCTCGAAGGCGCCGTCGTCGGACGGGTAGAGCTCGGGGGTCGCCCCGGTCGGGTAGCTCTCGACGTAGTTCTGCCAGCTGATGCCGTGCTCCTCGAAGAGGTCGAAGATCGTGCCGTTGGCCGGCTCGGGGAGCGACCCGTCGGGGATGAAGTTGCCCGGCCCCGTCCCGATGTCGTCGATCATGCCGGCCGACGTGGCGGCGATGAGGTAGCGCCGGTTCGGGTCCGTCTGGCCGAGCACCGAGCAGAACCAGCGGTCGCCGATCGGGAAGTGGGAGGCGAGGGCGTAGGTGAAGGGGAGGTCGTCGCCGGTCCAGTAGCCCATGGCGACGCCGCCGACCGTCTCGCTCGAGCCGTAGCCGATCGGCGCCCGCACGAAGCCGTCGTTCTTCCCGCCGTCGTAAGCGACGTGCGAGGCCGTCCACTCCTGGCTCGGGGTCGAGGCCAGCTGGCAGGTGGTCGGCATGTGGAAGGCGTGCTGGATGCGGCCGTCGGCGTACGGGTTCGTGGCGGTGGGACGGCCGTCTCGCCCGATCGTGAAGCCGTCGCCGCGGGGCCGCTCGCCGGGGCGGCGCCCGAGCATGCCGAGGAGGTTGTCGTAGGAGTGGTTCTCGAGCATGAGGACGACGATGTGCTCGATGGCGGGGAGGGCGTCGCTCCCCGCCGGAAGGCTCGGGTCGGGGAGCGACCCGGGGGCCCGCAGGCTCCTGCGGCCGAGAGCGGCGAGGGCCGCCCGCACCGACGTGGCGCCCGGCCGCCCGAGGGAGGCGGAGGGCTCCGCCGCGCCCGCCCACGTGGTGCCGGCGAGCCCGGCGGCCGCCACGCCGCCCGCCACCGTGAAGAACTGCCGTCGGGAGAGGGCCTGGCTCATCGCTTGAACACGTCCTTGCCGAAGATCGCCTTGATGTCGGATGCGTAGCCGAGCCGCGCGAGCCCGAGCTCGGACTCGATCGAGGCGAGGAGCGAGTAGTGGTTGTACGGCGTCGTGCTCACCGTGCCCGGGGCGATGAAGGGCGAGAGGAGGACGGCGCCGGTCCGCCCTCCGCCCATGCCGGTGATGCCGGGCATCGGCGAGTTCGGCCCCGCCTGCTCGCCGCAACAGGAGGTGGCGTCGCTCGTCGAGGCCTCGTCGAAGACGATGGCGAGGAGCCCGTCCTTCTCAAAGGCGGCCGACGAGGTGATCTTCGGCACCCACACCTCGAGGAACCGGTCGATGTCCGAGAAAGCGCTCTTTCCCGAGGGCTCGTTCGAGCAGGGGTAGTCGTGCCCGTCGTCGCACACGTTCGGGACGATGAAGGAGAAGCGCGGCGTCGTGCGGATCGAGCGCAGGTCCCTCGAAAGCCCGGTCGTCCCGGCCGGCACGTTGGCGGGGAGCGCCCCCTTCGGCGAGCCGAGCGGCACGACGTGGGCGTCGCAGTAGGCCTGGTCGTCGATGATCGAGTGGAAGTAGACGAAGGGGTCGTGCCGGGTCACGTAGCCGTCGCCTTTGACGGCTGACTGGGTTTCGTCCTGGGAATTGAGCTGCGGGTGGGCACAGACGGGCCCCTCCCGTGAAGGGTCGTTGCCCATGTCGCCCATGTAGGCCTTCCAGGAGAGGTGGGCCTTGCTGAGCTGGTTGCCGATGGTCGGGACGGTCGCCGGGAACACGCAGCCCTGCCCGACCGCCTGGCCGGGGGCGACCTCCGGGCCCGAGCCGGCGAAGTCGCTGTAGACCTGGCAGTCGCCCTGGTTCTGCGGGTTGGGCGCCTGGCCGCTCACCATGGCGACGTAGTTGTCGTTGCTCTCGTGCCCGGTGCCGTAGTAGTGGGTGAGCAGGGCCCCTCTGCTCGGGAGGGTGCGGGCGAGGTACGGGTCGGCCTTCGGCGACCCGAAGGTGGCCGCGTAGCCCTCGTTCTCGAGCACGATGACGAAGACGTGGCCGATCTTCGGCGGCCGCCACTGCGGGCGGGCGGCGTTGGCGCCGGCCGGGGCGGCGAGGGGGAGGGCGACGAGGGCGGCGGCTGCGAGGGCGGCGGAGAGCACCCCCAGCCGGCGGAGTCGTGGACGGAGCGACACCGGGGTCACCTTTCGAGAGGCGCGGAGGGAACGCCTCGGAGTTACCCCGAAGAGGTGACCGGCAAGTAACGGCTGACTGAACTTCTGGCGCCGAGGATGGACGGATGGGGCCGTTCGGCCCTAGCCGCCCCAGGCGCTCCCGGGTAGAAGAACGCCCGTGGACCAGCAGTACACCTCGACGGACTGCCGCGTCGGCAACCACCTGCGCTGCTGGCAGCTCCGGATCGTGCCCCACTGCGCCTGCGAGTGCCACGAGGGGCCGCCGCCGGAGGGCTACGACCCGGACGAGGCCCCCCAGGCCCGGTTGCAGCTCCTTCGGAAGAAGGCCGACCCCGAGCCCGAGTGAGCGCGGCGCCTGGTCAGCTGCCCGTCAGGCGCCCGACCGGATGAGCTCGGTGGCGTCGAGGGTGGCCTCGCCCGGCTGCCAGTTGCATGCCGTCAGCGCCTCGGTCTGGAGGGCCTCGAGCACGCGGAGCACCTCGCCGACGTTCCTTCCGACCGAGCCGGCCGTCACCATGACGAACTGCACGACGCCGTCGGGGTCGACGATAAAGGTCGCCCGCTGGGCGACGCCGTCGGCGCCGAGGACGCCCGCCGCGCTCACGAGCTCACGCCCGAGGTCGGAGGCCATCGGGAAGGGGAGGCTGCGCAGGTGGGGGTGCTGGCGGCGCCACTCGTAGTGGACGTACTCGTTGTCGACCGAGACGCCGAGCACGGAGGCGCCGTTGCGCTCGAACTCGCCGTTCAGGCGGCCGAACTCGTAGATCTCGGTCGGGCAGACGAAGGTGAAGTCCTTCGGCCAGAAGAAGACGATCCGCCACCTGCCCTCGTGTGTCTCGGGGGTGACGGTCGTGAAGTAGTCGTCGACGCTCTTCACCTCGAGGTCCGAGAGGTTGCCGGGGACGACGGCGGTGAGCTCGTAGTCGGGGAAGCGGTCTCCAATGGTCAGCATCGCTCCAGCTCCTTCGCGTCGGGGGTCTGCTCCCAGGGTACCGGCAGGCTGCTCCGACCGAAAGTGATTCATAGGAGATATAGAGCATTCTCTGAACTTCGATAGGCTTCTCCTATGACTCCCGGACAGCCGACGATCACCCAGCTGCGGGCTCTCGTGGCGGTGGCAGACCGGCTCCACTTCGGGGAGGCGGCCGCCGACCTCGGGGTGAGCCAGCCCTCGGTCTCCTCGGCCATCGCCGGGCTCGAGTCCGCCCTCGGCGTCCCGCTCGTCGAGCGGAGCACCCGGCGGGTGGTCCTCACCTCTGCAGGGCTCGAGGCGGTCGGCCGCGCCCGGGAGGTGCTGCGGGGCCTCGAGGGCCTCGTCGAAACCGCCGAGCGGGGAGGGCGGCCGTTCTCGGGCCCCCTCCGCCTCGGCGTCATCCCGACCGTGGCCCCCTACGTGCTGCTCCCGCTCCTTCGCACCCTGGCGCGGCGCTTCCCGCTCCTTCGGCCCGACGTGCGGGAGGACCAGACCGCCCACCTCCTCGACCAGCTGGCCGACGGCCGGCTCGACCTGCTCCTGCTCGCCCTCCCGAGCGGCGGCCCGGACGTGGTCGAGATCCCGCTCTACGCCGAGGACTTCCTCCTCCTCGTCGCCGACTCGGACCCGCTCGCCGGGAAGACCCGCCTCTCGCCGTCCATCCTGAAAGACGTCCCGCTCCTCCTCCTCGAGGAGGGGCACTGCCTTCGCGACCAGGCGCTCGACCTCTGCCGCAGGGTCGGCGCCGCCACCAGCCACGTCGCCAAGGCGACCTCGCTCACCACCCTCTCGCAGCTCGTCGTCGCCGGCCTCGGGGTGACCCTGCTCCCGGCGACGGCCGCCTCGGTCGAGAGCCGCCGGGGGCTGGCGACGGCGTCGTTCCGGCCGCCCGCCCCGGGCAGGCGGCTCGGCCTCGTCCACCGTGCGGCGAGCACCCGCGGCGGCGAGTACCTCGAGATCGCCTCTCGCCTTCGTGACGCCCTCGAGTCGAGCCCGCTCCCCGTCCGCCCGATCCGCTAGCCCGCCGCGCCGCGCCGCGCCGCGCCGGGCCGCCGGGCTCAGCGCCAGTCGTCGATGGCGAAGCTGTCGGCGTCGTGGTACGGCTGGCTGTCGGGCTGGTGGAGCGTGACGCCGAGCATCGCCGGGCGGAAGCCGGCCGAGCGCGCCAGGTGGTAGGCCCTCCGGCGGCCGAGGCTGACGCCGGCGAGCAGCTGGTTCGCCGCCCCGCTCGCGGCGTAGGCCTCGCAGGCGGCGAGCAGCCGGGCGAAACGCCGCTCGGCGTCGGCCCCGGGACGAGCGGCCCCGAACTTGACGTAGCAGACGCCGCTTCCCGCCTCGCTCCCCGCCCCGAGGTGGCAGACGCCGAGGGCGACGAGCTGCGGCCCGTCGTAGACGAGCACGGTGTCGCCGAGGCCCTGGGCGTCGACCGCCCGGATCTCGCGGGCGACGTCGAGGCCTGGGTAGAGCTCGTCGGTGAGCCCGGCCGCCTCGGCGAGCGCCTCCTCCTTGTCGGGCGCCTCCGAGAAGCGGCGGTAGTCGACGCCGCCGCCGCCGCTGACTGCCTTTCCGAGGAGGCCCGTGAGGGGTCCCGGCTCGTAGCCGAGGCTCTGGTAGAGCGAGACGTGCTTCGGGCTGTTGGCGAAGGTGAAGAGCCCGCGGTGCGACACGCCCCAGCGGGCGAACATGTCCTCGGTCTCGCGCAGGAGGGCCTTCGCGACCCCCTTGTCCCACAGCTCGGGGAGCACGGTGAGCGGCCCGAAGAACCCGACGCTGCCCCATCGGGTGACGAAGTTGGAGCCGACGAGGCGGCCGTCGAGCTCGGCGGCGAGCACCGCGGTCGGGTCGGCGAGAAAGCGCGTCCTCGCGTACTGGGCGTCGCCCATGAACGTGCTCGGATCCGGCAGCCCGAGGAACGTCCCGAAGGCGAGCCGCACGATGCGGTCCGCCTCGTCGACGTCGTCCTCGGTGAGAGGACGGATCTTCACTTCGCCCCCGACGCCCATCAGCCCCTCCCCGGCTCGAGCCAGCGGGCCGAAATTACTTCAGAGCGGGTCGACCCTCACGGCGAAGCAGCCCGGCCTCGCGAAGTGGACGTGGACGTAGTCGACCGCCTCGTCGTCGAGCATCGCCCCCACGCCCTTCTCGAAGTCGTCGCCGTCCACCACGTCGGAGGCGACCATCATGTGGTCGCGGTCGTAGCCACGAAGGGCCAGCAGCCGGCGCCGCAGCTGCTCGGGGACGGCGCCCTCGGGCCGGTACTCGCAGGCACGCTCGTGGACGAAGATCGGCCCGGCGCCCCGGTACGGGCTCGTCCCGAGGAACGGGTCGTAGGACGTGAGCACGAGGAGCTCTCCGGGTGCGGCGTCGGTGAGGCAGCGCCGGCAGGGGAATGCGTGCGGCTCGCTCGCCACCTGGGTGAGCGCCGTCGGGGACTCGGCGAGGGGAGCGGGCAGGGGAGTGAGGCGGAATCGGTCCATGGCCCAAGTGTGAGGGCCGGGCCGGGCGAGGTCTGGCGGGTTTCGGACGGGTCAGTCTGCGTCGCGGTACAGCGTCACGATCTCGGCCTCGATGGGCTCGTCATCTCCGGGGTTCCAGGGCCGGGCCAGCCGGTCGCGGAGCCGTGAGAGGAGCCCCGGCCGGTCGGCGTCGTCGCCGGCGGGGCCGGGGAGGCGCGCCAGGGCGTCGCCGCTCACCGTCACGAGCGAGTGCAGCAGACGGGTGAGGTCGCGGATCCCGAGCTGGAACGAGGCGATGCAGCGGTCGTCGCGCCACATGCTGAGCACGACGATGCGCTGGTCGGCGTGCCAGGAGACGTGGAGGCGCCGCGTCGGCGAGCGCTCGTCGACGAACCACCATGTCCCCTCGGACCGGGCGACCCTGTCCGCCACGCCGACAGCTTCCCGCGGCCCGGCCGCGCTGTCCAGGGTCGCCCGCCGACGGCCGACGCGATGGCCGCGGCTCGGACAGGCGAGAGCGGCTCAGGAGCTCTCGGGGTCCTTCTCCCACCACTGGCACCACCACTCGGCGCCGACGAGGATGCGCAGCTTCTGGTGCCAGCAGTACGAGATGTCCTTGTACGGCTCCAGGTAGTACCGGCAGTTCTCGCACTTCTCGGCGCCGGACGGGTGCCCCTTCAACACGGCGTTGGCGGCGAGGTGGCCGAGCTCGATCGAGAGCTTCTCGTCGATCTCCTTCGGCTCAGGCTCGGGGATCTGGTAGTCGGACACGAATTCGAAACTACCGGCTCACGTCGTTCTCCGGCGGCGACCAGTCGGCCGGGCGGCCGGTGTGGTTGGAGAGCTCGACCGACCAGCGCCACCACGAGCGGTCGGCGGCGTGCTCCCAGGCCGTGAGGGTGGCGGCCTCGCCGCCGGCGAGGAGGACGACGGTGCCGAGCAGCGTGTCGTCGGGCCACACCTCGAAGCGGCGCACCGTCCCGCCGGCGAGCTCGAGGAGGGTCATCGGGGAGTAGTCGTCCTTCCGCTCGGCCTCGCCACGCGCCACGACCGTGCCGTCGTCGGCGATCACCTCGACCGAGGCCTTCGCCGGGGCGGCGTGCACGAGGACCCGCTCGTGGCCGCCGGCCGTGAGGCAGCGGCAGAACTCGAGCCCGTTCATCCCGCCGTCGCTGCTGCGGATCGACCACGTCCAGTTCATGACGGCAGGCTCCCCGTTTCGGTCCCGGCGCACACCTGCTGGCGCCCGGACCCGCTCAGCGGCCGGCCCCGAGCCGGCTCGCCACCTCGTCGAGGAGCCCTTCGAGGCCCGCGGCGTCGACCACGAGCCGCTGGCGGCCGTTGCTCTTGTCGAGGCGGACGACGCCGGCCTCCCGCAGCACCTTCACGTGGTTGCTCACGGTCGGCTGGGCGACGTCGAGCCGTTTGGCGAGCTCGCCCACCGTCGAGGGGGACTGTGCGAGCAGCTCGACCATGGCGAGGCGGGTCGGGTCCGAGAGGGCGCGGAGCCTCCTGGCGAGGGCGGCGGCGCGCTCGCGGGGATCGGCCTCGGCCGGCTTCACCCGAAGCCCGATCAGCTGGGCGGTCGGGAGGTCGAGGACGAGGGTGCTCCCGTAGGAGGAGATGGCGACCACGACAGGCGCCCCGCCGGCGCGGGCGAAGGAGTCGGCGAGGTAGGCGTCGAGCTTGTCGGTCTTCTCGAGCAGGCCCGACCACGGCTCGCCCCGGGCGGCGCGCTCGCGGCAGCCGGCGGCGGCCCGCTCGGCGAGCGGCAGGCCGCGCCGCACCCGGTCGTCCTCGACGGCGGCCGCCACGTCGCTGAGCAGCGTCGTGTAGCGCCGCCGGGCCTTCTTGTCGCCGCACAGCTTGGCGAGCCGGCGGCGGATGATGGCGCGGGCCGTCTCGGTCTCGGTGCGCAGCGCCGGCTCGAGGGCGACGGTGTCGCAGGCCGCCGACACGGCCGACACCACCTCCCCGGCTCCGCCGGCCCCGGTGAGCACGCCGCCCTCGGCGGCGAGCACGAGCAGCTCGGAGAAGTCGTCCGGGCCGTCGTCCCAGAACGAGATGACCCGCTTCACGAGCCGCCCGTCGCTGAGCAGCCCGGCGAGGTGCTCGTCGCGCTCGTGCGGGCGGCGCTGCTCGGCACCTGCCTCCATGAGCGCCCAGAAGAGGTCGACCGCGGTCGACACCTCGAACAGGGGGGTGGTGCGGCCGGAGCTTTCGACGACAGGCATTCTGATATAACTATATAGGAATATTCGCCGAGAATATTGGTTGTGTGATACAGTGAACCTCGAAAGGAGGCGTCCGGATGGGACTGTGGCAACTCAGGCAGATGGCAGACCAGCACCGCGTCGAGATGGAGCGCGTCGCTCGGCGGCGTCTCCGCGACGGGCGCTCCGCCCGTCGCACGCTCGGCGCACTCACGGCCGAGGGTGGACGGCGGACCTCGACGGTCCGCTGACTACCCTGGCGGCCGTGGGCGTGGTCGACCTCCTCACGTTTCGTCTCATACCCGGCGCGTCCGACGAGGAGTTCCTCGCCGCCGACGCAGCCGTCCAGGCCGAGGCGTACCCGAACCAGCCCGGCTTTCTCCGCCGGACCACCGCCCGCAAGCCGGAGGACCCCGCCGAGTGCGCCGTCGTCGTGCTCTGGCACTCCCTCGAGGACGCCGAGGCGGCCGATGCCACCGTCGCCGCCCACCCCTCCGTCGCCCGCTTCGCCGAGCTGGCCGAGCCCGGGTCGTTCGAGCGGCGGCGTTTCGTCACGCTCTCCTGAGCTCACTGCTGGACGAGGAACACGCCGTTCCCCTCGGGGTCGCTCACGAGGGCGAGCGTCGGCCCGCCCGGCACGTCGAACGGCTCGATGAGCACCTTTCCGCCGAGCTCGCCTGCGCGCCCGAGGCTCTCGGCGAGGTCCCGCACCTGGACGTAGAGCGACACCCCCGGGTGCTCGCCCTCCCGCAGGTGGCCGGCCGGGCCAGGCTCGGGCCCGCCGATCCCCGGGCCGATCTGCATGATCGGCCCGTCGCCGATCCGCCAGTTGAACATCGCCGAGTAGAAGGCCCGGAGGCGCTCGGGGTCGCGTGAGCAGATCTCCCAGTGCACGACGGGCCGTGCCCAGTCCTCTGCCATGTGCGGCTCCTGCCTTCTTCGGCGCTCGGGCGCTCCCCGGGGGCTGGCGGAGGCGCCGTCGGAGGGCCCGGACGGGCCACTCCGGTCTGCGATACTCAACCGGGTGAGCGACGCTCCCGCAAGCGGGTCGGTGGCACGCCACCCCGCCCCGGTCCTCGTCGTCGACTTCGGCGCCCAGTACGCCCAGCTGATCGCCCGGCGGGTGCGCGAGGCGCACGTCTACAGCGAGATCGTGCCGCACACCATGGCGCTCGAGGAGATCCTCGCCCTCGAGCCGGCCGCCGTCATCCTCTCGGGCGGCCCGGCGAGCATCTACGAGGAGGGTGCGCCCGCCGTCGACCGCCGCCTCTTCGAGGCCGGGGTCCCGGTGCTCGGGCTCTGCTACGGCTTCCACGCCATGGCCGACGCCCTCGGCGGCACCGTGAAACGGACCGACCTCGCCGAGTTCGGTCGCACCGAGGTGAGCGTCATCGAGCCGGGCGTGCTCCTCGCCGGCCTCCCCGGGCGCCAGTCGGTCTGGATGTCGCACCGCGACGCCGTGATCGTGGCGCCCGAGGGCTTCTCGGTGACGGCCTCTTCGCCCTCGGCGGAGGTGGCCGCCTTCGAGGACGCCCCGCGGCGGCTCTTCGGCCTGCAGTGGCACCCCGAGGTGCGCCACACCGAGTTCGGCCGCCAGATGCTCGAGCGGTTCCTCTTCGAAGGCGCCGGGCTCGAGCCGAGCTGGACGACCGAGGGGATCATCGCCGAGAGCGTGCGGGCCATCCGTGAGCAGGTCGGGGACCACCACGTCATCTGCGGGCTCTCGGGCGGGGTCGACTCCGCCGTGGCGGCCGCCCTCGTGCACGAGGCCGTCGGCGACCAGCTCACCTGCGTCTTCGTCGACCACGGGCTGCTTCGCGAGGGCGAGAGGGAGCAGGTCGAGGAGGACTACGTGGCGGCGACCGGCATCCGTCTCCACACGGTGCACGCCGCCGGCCGGTTCCTCGAGGCGCTCTCGGGGGTCGTCGATCCCGAGGAGAAACGCAAGATCGTCGGGCGCGAGTTCATCCGCGTCTTCGAGCAGGCGGCGGCCGAGGTCATAGAGGAGCAGCACGAGTCCTCGGTGGAGTTCCTCGTGCAGGGCACGCTCTACCCCGACGTCGTCGAGTCGGGCGGCGGGAGCGGCACGTCGGTCATCAAAAGCCACCACAACGTGGGCGGCCTCCCCGACGACCTCTCCTTCCAGCTCGTCGAGCCGCTCCGCTCGCTCTTCAAGGACGAGGTGCGCCAGCTCGGCCTCGAGCTCGGGCTCCCCGAGTCGATCGTGTGGCGCCAGCCCTTCCCCGGGCCGGGCCTCGCCATCCGCATCGTGGGCGAGGTGACGGCCGACCGGCTCGACGTGCTGCGCCGGGCCGACGCCATCGTGCGCGAGGAGCTCGCCCGGGCGGGGCTCGAGCGCGACGTCTGGCAGTTCCCCGTCGTGCTCCTCGCCGACGTCCGCTCGGTCGGGGTGCAGGGCGACGGCCGCACCTACGGGCACCCGATCGTGCTCCGGCCGATCACGAGCGAGGACGCCATGACGGCCGACTGGGCCCGACTGCCTTACGAGCTCCTCGAGCTCGTCTCGACCCGCATCACGAACGAGGTCCCCGAGGTGAACCGGGTCGTGCTCGACGTAACGAGCAAGCCGCCCGGCTCGATCGAGTGGGAGTAGGCCGCCGCCGCCCGTGAGTGGGAGAGGGGGTGGGCGGGAAGAGGTCGGGGTTTCGTGCCGGGAAGGCGCCTAGGGGTTGCAGGGCGTCGGGTTCCAGGGCTCCGGCAGGGTCTTCGGGGTGTCAAAGACGATCTGGTCCTGGGGGACCGTCGAGGTGGGCGCCCCCGTCGTCGTGGTGGTGGTCGAGCCGGCCCCGGTCGTCGTGGTCGCCCCGGCGTGGTGCGGCAGGCCGAAGTTGAGGAAGGCCTTCACCACCCGGCTCGCGTACGGCTCGGCCGGCATGAGGACGGCGGCGCTGCCCACGTAGGTCCCGTAGGTCGGCAGCACCATCGTCGTGAGGTCCGAGTTGCCGGCGTGTCGGTAGTGCCAGCCGAGGCGCTCGATGAGGTTCGTCGTGAGGCCCCGGTCGACGATGAGGTCGTGGGTCACGGCCCCGATGAAGCTCAGCATCGCCGGGATGTTCGTCAGCTGCTGGTGGGCCCGGTTGATGACGGCGTGGAAGAAGGCCTGCTGGCGGCGGATGCGGCTCCAGTCGGACATCCCGTCGTAGTTCCACGGGTCCGACGACGTCTTGCGGTACTCGAGGTGGCGGCTGCGGACGAAGGCGAGGGCCTCGCCGCCGTCGACGAGCTGGCAGCCGGTCGTCTTGATGTGGAGGCCGGTCTCGATGTCGAGCACCTGGTCGGGGAAGTTGAGGTAGACGCCGCCGAGGGCGGTGACGATGTTGGCGAAACCCGGGAAGTTCGCCTGGATCACGTGGTCGATCGGGATGCCGAAGTCCGACGTGATGGTCTTGACGAGCCGGGTCGGTCCGTTGTTGTAGGCGGTGTTGATGCGCTGGTCGCCGCCCGTCCCGTAGATGGGGACCCAGGTGTCGCGGGGGATCGAGAGCATGACGATCTTGTCGCTCGCCGGGATGAGGCGGGCGATGATGATGACGTCGGAGCGCTGGCCGGTCACGACCGAGCCGCTCCCGAAGTGCTGGGCCGCCCCGGGCGTGCTGTTCACGAACGCCCGGGAGTCCGAGCCGATGAGGAGGATGTCCATCGGGGCGTTCGGCGGAGGGTCGACCCGCAGGCCCTTCACCGAGCTGAAGTGGTGGATGTGGCCGATCTGGTCGTTGATGTAGTACCAGATGCCGCCGGCGAGGCCGAGGGCGACGACGACGAGGACGCTGAGCGAGATGAGGCTCCACTTGAGGGCCCTGCGCTTGCCCGTCTTTGCCTTCTTGTGACCGGCCCGCGGCGAGTCAGAAGCCTTCGGCTCGTCAGTGGGCGGCAAGTCCGAACTCGCCACGAAAATGCAGCGTACCCGTCGTGCGGCGGAATTGGGCCGCGGGGTCGGCGGCCGGCTGGCGCCTGCTGGGGCAGGCGGCCGCTGCGGGGGCTAGCGGCGGTGGCGGCGGGTGCGGGTGGCGACGACCGGTGTGGAGGGCGTGCCGCCGTGGGGGCCGCGTCGGCCGAAGGCCGGGGGCGGGCCTGGGCGGCCGACCGGGCCGGTGCCGGGCCCGCCTCCGCCTCCTGCTGGGCCGCCGCCACCTGAGGTCGTGACCGGGTCGAGGGCCGGGCCGCCCGAGAGCGCCATGATGGCGTCGCCGGCGTCACCGGTCGTGTAGGGCCAGCCGTAGCCGACCTGTGCCGCCGCGGTGAGGATCTGGTTCACGCCGCTCGAGGCCTTCTGGGTGTGGCCGACGGCGTCGAAGGCGACGCCCGCCATCGGCCAGTAGCCGACGGGCTGGGTTTCGACGGTGGCGCCGGAGAGGTAGTCGTCCTGGGCGGTCGGGGATGACCAGTCCGAGTGGTCCTGCTCGAAGGTGTCCATGAGCCGCTGCGCCCGCCCGCCGGTGACGGCGCCCCACTGGACGGCGACGACCTCTTCCATGGCGTCGGGGTAGAAGTTGGACCACTCGGTGGGGTGCTGCCACCCGTTCGCCTGCTTGGCCCAGTCGTAGGCTCCTGTCGCCGGGTCCCAGAGCGACTGGATGCCGGCCTCCATCGTGGCCGCCCGCTGCGTCGCCTGCGCCGCGAGGGCGCTGTTGCCGAGGGCCGCCTCGAGCCGGCCGGCGGCGACGAGGCCGCCGTAGGCCTGGGCGTTGTCCATCAGGTAGGCCACCTGCCAGGTGGGGGTCGCCCAAGTCAGCCCGTCCGGCTGCTGGGTGGTGGCGATGGCGTGGAGCGCCCCGGCGATCCCGCCGGCGATGGAGGCGAGCTCCTGCTGGTTGCCCGTGGCGGCGTAGGTGTCCCAGGCGGCGGAGAGGAAGGTGCCGGCGTAGGCGTCGGTCGAGTCGAAGGTGCCCGTCGACACGGGCGTGGTGCCGTTGTCCACCTTGTAGTCGGTGACGTAGCCGGTGCCCGGCTGCTCGACCGACGAGTACCACTGCAGGTAGGCCCAGGCGTGCTGGGCGTAGCTCTGGTCGCCAGTCACCTCGGTGGCGCGGGCAAGACCGGTGGCCGCCATGTTGGCGAGGTAGGGCCAGACGAGGCGGACGGTCGGGGTGTCCGGCCACACGCCGATGGCGCCGTCGGGGATCTGGGCCGAGACGATCCAGTTGGCCTCTGCGACGATCGTGGCGAGGTCGGCGGATGAGACGGTCGTGGTCTTGGCCGTGGTGTTGGCGGCCGTGGTGTTGGCGGCCGTGGTGTGGGCGGCGGTCGTGTGGGCGGCGGTGGGGTGGCCCTCGGCGGATGCCCGGTGGTGCGAGCGGCTCGAGCGGTTCGAGTGGTGTGTCGTCGCGGCGCCGGCGCCCGTGCTGGCGAAGACCGAGGGGGAGTCAATCACCAACGCGAGCGCCGTGAACGCCGCAACGCAGGAGGCAGCGATCCAGCGGCTCCTTGGGGAGCCACTCGACCGACCGACCATGCGTGGAGATATCGGCTACTCACAGCGTTGACTTGAGTGCTCAGCGTGGTCTGGCAGGGATTAGGGCCGTTCGGCCCATCGGGGGCGCGCCCAGGAGTCGAACTGTGCAGGAATTGGAGGGACTTTTCGAAAAGTGCCTCGAGTTCCTGCACACTTCGGCGTCGGAACGGCCGCAGCCCCCGCAGGCGCGGCTAGGGAACGAGGGTCCCGTCGTAGAGGAAGCCGACGAGCCCCGAGGCGCTCGTGTAGCGGAACGAGATGGCCCGGTGGTAGTTCCAGACGAACTTCCCACCTGGGGGGATGGGACCGGAGTGCACCTGGCCGTTGTCGAGGGTGATCCGCTGGGTCTTGTTCGTGAGGTTCGTCCACACCACGGACGCGGTCGGCATGGCGTAGAGCACCCGGGGCACGAACCCGTGCGCCTCGATGATGACCTGCTGGCCCTCGTCGGTCGAGGCGTGGATCGGGACGTTGTCCCGCTCGGAGGGCACCTCGACTCGCTTGCCGCCGACGACGACGTAGCGGGGCGGCAGCGTGGTGGTGGTCGTCGAGCTGGCTGCCGGCCGGGTGGTCGTGGTCGTGCCGGCGCTGGCGGTGGAGCATCCGGCCAGCAGCCCGGCGCCCGCCAGCACGAGGAGCGGGGCCGCGGCACGGCCACGGCCGGTGAGACGGTGGATCACGGCGGCGACGGACCTCACATCGTGGCGGGCAGCAGCCGTGCGAGGTTCTCGAAGCTGAACAGCAGCACGACGAGCAGCACCGGGGTGGACAGCAGGTAGACGAGCATGGGACGGCGCAGGCGGCGGTAGGCGATCACCGAGAGGGCGAGCGCCAAGACGAGCAGCGCCGCCCACCCGAGGAGCGGCAGCACGGCCGACGAGTCGCCCCCGAGGGCGAGCTCGGAGGCGGAGAACGACCGGGCGGCGGTGGCGGTCGGCTGCGGCGTCCCGACGAGCCGGGCGGAGACGACGACGAGGCCGGACGGCGGGAGCGACGAGCGTGACGTGACGAGGTCGAGCACCGCAACCGCCGTCGGCCGGACCGACAGGGCCGCCCCGGAGGCGAGCGCCCTCACGCTCACGACCCGGTAGGTGAACGTCCCGACGTAGTCGGTGATGTGGAGCTCCGCCCCGGGCGACAGCTTCCGCAGGGTCTTGAACGGCGACCCGTAGGTCCCGTGCCGGCCGGCGATGACGGCGACGCCCCGGGTCCCCGGGACGGCGGAGGCGGGCATGAGGCCCGGCCCGGCCTCGAGGTCGGTGGCGGACGTGCCCTCGACCACCATCTGGTGAAGCCCGAGGGACGGCACCGACAGCACCGCCACGGGGCTCCCGTCGGCCGGTGTGTGCCCCCGGAAGGCGGCGAGCTCTCCGGAGGTGGCGTAGGTGGAGAGGAGCCGGCGCTGGTCACGGCCGGCTTGGAGGTTCGAGTAGCCGAAGAGGTAGCCGACGAAGAGCACGACGAGGACGCCCACGATCGTGAGGGAGATCCCGGCGCCGAGGCTCACCGCGAGGCTCCGGGACCGAGCCCGCGGGGCCGAGGTGGCGACGAACGAGTCGTCCTCGAAGGCGGCCGGGATCTCGGGGGCGCCCTCCGCGAGCACCCCGTCGCCGGGGCGGCCGCGGCGCCGCCGGATGCGGGGCTGGCGGTTCGGAGCCTGCAGGACCTGAGCGGTCATGACGGTGAGCCTTTCGAACGCCGGGCCCGGAGCAGGAGGGCCGGTCCGAACAAGAGGGCTGCTGCGGCGATGCTGACGAGGGTCGGGACGAGCCACCCGGCGCTCCGCCCCGAGAGGGAGAAGGCGAGCAGCTTGGCCGAGGCGGCGGGCGGGCCTGCCGGCTGGGTGGTCGGGGGGACGGTCGAGGGCACCGTCGTCGGTGTCGAGCCCGACCCCGAGCCGCTACCCGACCCAGATCCCGACCCGTGAGACCCGGACCCGCTCCCGTGGCCGCTCCCGCTCCCGGACCCCGCCGCGGTCGTGGGCGGGACGGTCGTCGGGACCGTGGTGGGCACGGTCGTCGGCGGGGTGACCGGGTTGACGGAGATCTGCGACTTCACCTCCGAGAGCGCCTGTCGATAGAGGCTCTTCGGGAGCGGCACGAAACCCTGCGGCAGGTGCTTCGAGAACCGCCCGCCCGTGAGCGACAGCAGCGAGTCGAGCGCGTCGCGCACCTGGGTGGCCGCGGCGGCCGACGGCTGCGGCGTCTTCACGACGGCGTAGAAGAGCTGCGGGAGCGGGTAGGCGGCCGGGTTCTTCGAGGTGAAGTTCGGCGTGAGCGTCCCGTTCGAGTGCTTGACGGCGACGGCCACGGCGGCGTCGAGGGACTTCGCGGTGGGCTGGACGAAGTGACCGGCGGCGTTTTGCAGGGAGGAGACGTCGAGGCCGAAGTAATCGGCCTCGGGCCAGCTCATCGGGGCGAAACCCGCCACCGGGAACGTCGACAGGTTGGGCGACGGCACGAGCCCCTGCAGCTTCTGCACCTGCTGGAAGGGCTGGGCGGTGGCCGCCCAGTAGGGCGGGGCGGTGAACGACGGCCACTGGTCGAGCGTGCTCGGGCAGCTCGACAGCTGGAGGTGGTTCTCCTTCCACGCCTGCTGCAGCACCTCGTAGGCGCTGTGCGGGTCCTTCAGGACGTACCGACCGATGCGGACGGGCACGTTGGGCGCCCCGCACATCCAGGCGAAAAGCTCGCCGGTGGCGCTCGTCGTGTCGGAGCGCACGTAGCCCCCGTAGCGGCTCGGGGTCACGAAACCCGACAGGGCGTTCAAGGCGTAGAGCAGCGAGCAGGGGCTCCCGAATTTGGCAGGGCAATGGCGTCGCACGTCGGAGCCGAGCGGGTAGGTGTCGTAGCCGCTCAGGATCCCCGCCGCCATGGCGGGCGTGAGCGAGTAGGTGTTGTCCGGGTAGGACGCCTGCGACTGCATGGTCGCCGAGAAACCGATCACGTTGGCCGAGAGCGCCACGGGGATGTAGGCGAGGTGGCCCTTCTCGCCGACGAGGGCGGCCTGCTCGTCGATCGAGTCGGGCGAATCCGTGAAGGCGATCGAGACGGCGCCGCCGGCGAGCGCCGTGACGGCGGTGAGCCCGTTCTCGTCGGTGTTGATGTCGGCGGTCGGCGCCTTGCCGGTGCAGTTGAGCTGAGCGGCGAGGGGGAAGAGCGTCTCGACGCCCCACTCGCTCTCGCTGTGCACGAATTGCGCCTTGGCGCAGCCGGAGCCCGGCTTCTGGAAGTGGAGCGGGATGACGAAGGTGTTGCCGGGCTCGGGCGTGATCGTGTTCGCCTTGGTGAGCGACGGGTCGGTGATGTCGATCGAGCAGGGGTGCTTCGCTGTGTCGCAGAAGAAGGAGCCCGAGGTCCGGGTGCCCGGCACGCCTCCCTGCAGGGCGGGGTTGCCGTCGTTCGGCCAGAGCAGCACCTGGTACGAGAACTGGAGCGTGCCGTCGGCGAGCGGGCGGAGCACGACCTGGGGCGCCGGCAGGGCCGGGATGTGGAGGTAGACGCAGTCGGGCGGGCCCGCCGTGAGCGGCTTGTCGTCGGTGCAGTAGTTGATGGAGAGCTCGTCGGTCGCGTTGAAGTGCGCGAAGTGGAGGAAGACCGACTGGTTCGCCCCGAGGTTGGACGTCGGCTCGGCGATGACCTCCGGGCAGTGGTGGCTGTGGCAGTGCTTCGGGATGGTGACGCAGGTGGCGTGCGCCGGGCACCCGTGGGAGGCCTTCGCAGCGACCCCGCCTCCGCCCGTCGTGGCGGCCCCGGCGGTGGCGCCCCCGCCCGTGGCGGCGAGGAGCGACAGCATGAGAAGGGCCGTCACCCCCGTGAGGGTGAGGAGAGCACCGAGGCGCTCGAGGCCCCGGGCACGCCCCGTGGCGGCCTTCGCCCGCATCACGGCTCCTTCCTGTGCAGCCGGCGGGCGCGAAGCGCCAGCAGGAGTGGCGGGGCGCCGAGGATGACGGCCGCCGCCAAGAGGGTCCATAGCAGCGTCGACGGGCGCGGCCCGACCTGGCGTTGCAGCTGGCCGACCGCTCCGAGGAGGGCGAGGCCGGCGATGTTCTTCGAGGCCTTCGGCGTGCCGCTCCCGAGGATCTTGGCGCCCCCAGGAGGCGGCCCGGTGGCCACGCCGGTCGTCGTGCCCTTGCCCTTGCTCTTGCCGTTGCCGTGCTTGCCGTGGGTGCTTTTGCCGCCGTGACCCGTGCCGCCGCCGCCTCCGCCGGTCGTCGTGCCGCCCCCGCCCCCGCCAGTCGTCGTGCCGCCCCCGCCCCCGGTGGTCGTGCCGCCGCCCCCGCCGGTCGTCGTGCCGCCCCCACCCCCGCTTTGCTGGGGCTGGCCCGGGAGCGGCGTCTGTCCGTCGACGTAGGGGTTCTTGCAGTTGGCCGCCGTCGGGGCCGAAGGGGCCTTGGCGGCGCCGTTGATCCGGTCGATCGCCTGGAAGTCGTCCTTGACGAGGTTCGGCGGGAGGGGCGCGTAGCCGAGCTGGCCGGCGGCCTGCTGGCCGTCGCAGGCGAGGTAGCGGATGAAGCGGCCGAGCACGGCGCCCTCGCCTGCCGTCTCACCGCTGGTCTGGGTGATCAGGTAGCTGTAGGCCGAGATCGGGTAGGCGTACGGGCTCGGGTTCGTGTAGACGCCGTCGAGCTGCTGCTCGAGGTCGGGGAGCAGCCGGGCGCCCGTGAGGGCGACGGAGTCGTCGTACTCCGAGGGCGCCACCCATGTGCCGCTCCGGTTCTGGATGTAGGCGCACGGCTTGTTGTGGAGCAGTGCGTAGGCGGTCTCGACGTAGGTGATGGCGCCGTCGTTGCCCGCCACGTCGTTCGAGGCGATGTCCGAGCCCTGTGCGCCGATCCAGCCCGAGAGGTTGTAGCGGGCGGGCACGGCCTTTTGCGGGAAGGGCCAGACGGCGTCGTGCCCCGGCGGGTAGCCCATCGCCACGGCGAACGGGTTCCAGGTGTGGGGCTGCTCGAAGGCGAGGTACTGCGAGAAGAGGTAGTTGTCGCCGGAGGGGTCCTCCCGCCACACGACGACGATCGGCTTGTGCGGGAGGAGCACGCCCGGGTTGATGGCCCTGATCGCCGGGGCGTCCCAGTACTTGATCTGGCCCGAGAAGACGAGCGCCATCACCTGGCTCGTGAGCCGCAGCGTCGTGATCTCGCGGCTCGTGATCGACTGCAGGTTGTACATGAGGCAGGTCGCCCCGGCGACGTCCGGCAGGTACTGGTAGTGCTCGCTGCCGGGCGGGTTGTAGGACGCCTGTCCGGTGCTGTAGCCGATCTCGGAGGCGCCGAAGTTGACGAGGGACTGGGAGAACTCGTTCATCCCCTGCACCGAGGACGAGACGGTGTAGTTGACGCTGTCTCCGTAGATCGTGTTGACCTCGGCCGACCACTGCTCGATGGCGACCGCCGCGTAGCTCGAGCCGCCGCCGGTGATCTCGGGTCCCGCCGCGACGGCCGGGCGAGCCGACGAGAGCGTCGTGAGAAGGACGAGGCCGAGTGCGAACGGCAGGGCGAGGAGCGCCGTGGCGGTCCGGCGGACCGCCCGCCGCGCCCTGCGCAGGGAATCAGCCGAAGCGGCCGTGGACATAGTCCGCCGTCCTCTCGTCAGTCGGGTTCTCGAAGATCTGCGAAGTCGTCCCTGCCTCGACGATGTGCCCGGGTCGGTTCTCCTCGGCGAGGAAGAAGGCGCACTGGTCGGCCACGCGCTGGGCCTGCTGCATGTTGTGGGTCACGATGACGACGGTCACGTCGTTCTTGATCTCGGCGATGGTCTCCTCGATGCGCCTCGTCGAGGAGGGGTCGAGGGCCGAGCAGGGCTCGTCCATGAGGAGGACCTCCGGCCCGACCGCAAGCGCGCGGGCGATGCAGAGGCGCTGCTGCTGGCCGCCCGACAGCTCGCCGCCGAGGGCCCGCAGCCGGTTCTTCACCTCGTTCCAGAGGCCGGCCCGCTCGAGCATCTCCTGCACGACCGCCTTCTTGTTGCGGACCTTCGTCCCCGAGAAGCGCAGCCCCGAGAGCACGTTGTCCTCGATCGTCATGGCGGGGAACGGGTTCGGCTTTTGGAAGACCATCCCGATGCGCTTTCGGATCTCCGTGGCGCGCATGTCGGCGGAGTAGATGTCCCGCCCGTCCAACAGCACCTGGCCTCCGAGCTCGGCGCCCGGCACCACCTCGTGCATCCGGTTCAGGATGCGGAGGAAGGTCGACTTCCCACAGCCCGACGGCCCGATGAGCGCCGTGACGAGGCTCTTCGGCATCTCGAGCGAGACCGACTCCAGCACGAGCCGGCCCGAGAACCAAGCCGACACCTCGTCGGCGACGAGCGAACCGGGGCTCAAGCCGCCGCGCCCGTTGGTCGAGGCCGTTCCGGCCGGGTCCGGCGGCGCCGGCGGGGCGATGGTCACGAGAGGGCCTCCTTCGGGGCCAGATGGAGCCGCCGGAGCAGCTGCTGGAGGGACCCCGGCCTCAGGTTGCCGACGATCCGGGCGATCACGAAGAGCACGAGCACGAGGCCGACGAGGACGAGCCCGGCCGCGAAGGCCCGCTCGATGTCGGCCTGCCTCGAGAGTCCGCGGTACGTGTAGACGAACACCGGCAGCGACTCCTGCTGGCCGGCGAACGGGTTGGGGTTCATCACCGAGTTGGAGCCGATGGTGAGCAGGAGCGGGGCCGTCTCGCCGACCACCCGGGCGATGCCGAGGAGCACCGCCGTGACGACGCCGGTGCGGGCCGTCGGCAGCACGACCGACCACACGGTCCGCCACTCGGTGGCACCGAGGGCGAGCGAGGCCTCCCGCAGCGAGCCGTGGACGACCTTCAGCACTTCCTCGGTCGTCCGGCAGATGTTGGGCAACAGCAGGATGGCGAGGGCGAGCGACCCGGCCAGGCCGCGCAGCCCGTAGCCGAGGCCGAGCACGATGACGACGAGGATGAACAGGCCCGCCACGATCGAGGGGATGGCGCTCATGGCCGTGATGACGACACGGATGGCCCGGGCGAGGAGGAAGAGCGCCTGCGCCCGCCTGGCCGAGACCCGGGCGAACAGGCTGGCGTCCTCGGGCAGTGCGCCCGGGTTCCCGCCCGCCTTCTTTCCGACCTCGTTCAGGAAGATGGCAGTGAGGACGCCCGCCGGGGCTCCCATCACGACGGCGAGGCCGACCTGCTCGAGCGTGCCGACGATGGCGTGCGAAACCCCGCCGGTCGAGGCCGGCGCCAGCTGTGTGACCCCTCGCTGGTCCGTGGTGAGGAAGTGCCAGCTGATGAGGTGGTAGCCCCGCTCGACGAGGAAGCCGATGATCATGGCGAGCGGCACAGCCACCGCCACCGCCCCGAGGGTGACGAGCGTGGCGATCACCCGGTCTGCCGCCGCCATCCGCCCGTAGAGCTGTCGGTTGGCGAGGTAGTAGATGCCGAGGAAGGCGAGGATCGACGTGATCACGAAGCCGGCGGCCCCCGAGAACACGGTCAGTTGGTAGAAGAGGAACCACGTGAAGCAGACCGCCGAGAGCCCGCTCACGACGAGGAGGGACAGGTCGGCCTTCGAGAACCCCCGAGGCCGGCGCCGGGAGAGCGATCGTGGTTCGGGCGCCGACTCCGGTGCCGGCCTCCCGAGCTCGAGCGGTGGGGCGATGGTCACGCGCTCGCCCCCGTTCGGGACCGGTTCACGATGACGGAGGCCCCCAAGTTGATGACAAGGGTGACGCAGAACAGCACGAAACCGGCCGCCAGCAGCGCCGCCAGCTTCAACGCCCCGCCCGTCCCGAACTGGATGGCGATGAGGGCGGCGATCGAGTTCGCGCCGGTCTTCAGGAGCTCGGGCGACACCTGAAAGGTGAGCGAGATGACGATGGCGACCGCGATGGTCTCGCCGAGCGCCCGGCCGAGGCCGAGCATCGTGGCGCCGACGAAGCCGCCACGGCCGAAGGGCCAGACGACGGCGCGGATGACGCCGGCCTTCGTGGCGCCGAGGGCGAGCGCCCCCTCCCGCTCGCCGATCGGCGCGAGCGAGAAGATCTCGCGTGCGATCGAGGTGACGATCGGCACGATCATGAGCCCGACGACGATCCCGGCGATGAAGGCCGACCCCTCGAGGTTCGACGCCCCGCCGGCCAGCGTCGTCGAGGACGTGTGGAAGATCGGGATGAAGCCGAGGTGCGCCGAGAGGAAGTGGGCGAAGCCCGTCACGTTCGGCTCGAGGACGAAGAAGCCCCACAGGCCGAAGATGACCGAGGGCACGACGGCGAGGAGGTCGATCAGAGTGATGAGCGCCCGGCGCAGGCGACGGGGGGCGTACTCGGTAATGAACAGCGCCGCCGCGAGGGCGATCGGCACGCCGACCACGACTGCGATGAGGGCGATGACGACGGTCCAGTAGAGGGCCGCCGCCACACCGAAGACCTGGTGGCCGGTCGTGTTGAAGCTCGTGGTGGTGAGGAAGGTCCAGAAGCTCTCGTGCTTGTAGGTCGGGAGCGACTTGAGGAAGAGGAAGAGCCCGATTGCGAACAGCAGTGCGAAGGCGCCCACCGCCACGCTCGTGACGAGCAGGCGGTAGATGCGGTCCTGCCGCGTCCAGCGGGCCGTGAGGAAGCGGGGTTTCGGGAGCTCCTGCCAGCCGTCGGGCGCGTCGCCGGAGGCGGCGCCGCCGACCGGCGCGGACGACCCCGCTCCCTCGGGTCCTTCAGATGTCGACGTCACGATGAGATGGGGCTCCTTGGGCCACTTGGGCGGAAGGGGCGCAACGAGGTGCGCTTGCAGGCCAGCTCCTGCGGAGCCGGTCCTTCGACCGGCCGACGGTGAGGCATTTCGCAGGTCTTCCTTGCTGTTCCCACCTATTCCGATGGTAGTGAGGCGCCTCGAAACGCACTTTGAACAACAGGTGACATCCAGCTGAACGGACGGTGAATTGCTGGAGGAATCCGCCACTCAGCTCCCGCCGCCACCGCCCCCGGACGCGGAGCCGCCCGGCCACGTGGGCCGGGCGGTCCGCTCGTCCGGGGATTCGGCTCAGGAGGTCCCGAGCACCGCCGGGGTCAGCCGGTCGTGAAGACCTTGCAGTAGCCCGACGGGTTCACGTCCGCCAGGTTGGTGGTCTGCTGGGCGGCAGCCCCACCGGAGACGGCCGTCGACATCGGGTCGTAGTAGGAGTACGCCGAGCCCGTCCCGGTCTTCGGCAGCAGCGTCGCAGCCGGGTGCGGGATGGTGCCCTGGTCCTCCTGGGCCTGGAGCGGCAGGCGGAAGAACCCGTAGCTCTGGATGGTGTCGGCGATCTCCGTCTCGTACGGCACGCCGGTGTTCGGGTCGAGCAGCGACACGGGAGTCCCACCACCGGCCGGGGTGTACGTCTGCGGCTTGCAGAGGAACCCGATCTCGCTCACGTAGTTGACGACCGCCGGGTTGGCGGGCGCGAGGTTCGAGTTCGAGCCGTTCGAGTACACGTTGTAGAGGTAGCGGAGCACCGGGAAGACGGGCCCGCTGTAGCCGGGCTGGTCGGTGGCGATGATCGTCGTCTGGTCGGCCGTCACCCCGTCGATCTCACCTTTCAGCAGTTTGAAGCCCGCCGGGTCGCAGATGGCGCTCACCGAGACGCACTGGTTGAAGTAGCGGCCCACCGAGTAGAAGTAGATCGAGTCGGCCGTGTCGGCGTACTTTGCCGAGCCCGTCTGCGCGGCGCCGTTGGCGATGAGCTGGCGGGTCTCGTTCTCGAAGATCTGGTGGGTGGCCCCGTACTGCGAGGCGCTCGTCCCGTCGAGGCAGCCGGCGTTCACGAAGGGCTCGGGCTGGCCGCTCGAGTTCTTCGGGGCGTTCGCCACCGCCGAGGTGTTCGGCGTGAGCGTGCCGATGACGTTCTCAGTCGTGACGCCCGTGTAGCCGTCCCACGTCGCGAGCGTCCCCGAGCCGTCCTGTGCGGTGTAGACGCAGATGGGGGCGTTGTCCTTCGGGTTGTTGGTGATCTGGTACCAGTTGTTGATCGTCCCGTTCCAGATGCCGGCGATCTGGGCGTCGGTGAGGTTCGTCACCGAGGCGCTCGGCGTCGGCGTCTCGACCTTGTGCTTCTTCTTGCCCTTGCCGACGGTGTGGGAGGGCGGCAGGGCGGCGAAGTGCACCCAGTCGACGCCGTCCTTCGCGTAGCCGACGAAGTTGAGCCCGGTCTGGTCGCTCGACTTGAGCGCCCGCGAGCTGCGGGCGTAGTCGACCTGCGAGGTGGGGCAGGGGTCGCCGTTCTTGCACTTGTAGCTGGCGCCGAGCGAGCCCTGGTTCTCGAGCTGGAGGATGCCGGTGCTCGAACCGAGGGCCGACTCCTGCACCGAGATGTCGTTGTACGGGTTGTCCACCGAGCTCGTCGTGCTCGCCGGGTTGAGCGCCGTCGGGTCGTTCAGGCACGTGAAGTCGAGGTGCTGGTTCTGGCCCGTCGGGTCGAAGTTCTGGCACCCCGGCGAGTTGTTGAAGAGGGTGTCGAGCGTCTGCATCATGAAGTACGTCGTGCTCGACCCCGAGCCGATCATCAACGTGTTCTGGCTTGGCGCCGGCGAGGCGTAGGCGGGAACGCTGAGCCCCAACGAGACCACTACGGCTCCGGCCAGCACCCCACCCGAGGCGAGCGCCCGCTGGGCCCTCTTGAGCCGTCCGAGACGATTGAACATGCGGTTTGTCTCCTCCGTCACTGTGCGACCGGGCGGCAGGCTGCCCCCTCCTTCGGTCGGCGTGACCGTACGAAAGGGATCTGACGCGAAGACGGACGGAGAGTGAACGGAAGGTGAAGTGTTGCTTTCCCCTCGGGGGCGAGGCGGCTCGTCAGCGCTGCTGGCCTGTTCGGCGCTGACCGCCCGCTGCTAACGTCAACGTCAAATGTCACGCCGCAACACGCTGAACGCCGTCACCCGCCCGCCCGCTGCACCGGCTGTCGCCGCCGCCGGCCAAGCGCCCGCCGGAAGGCGGGAGACCCACTACAAGTGGATCGCCCTGTCGAACACCACCCTCGGGATGCTGATGGCGACGATCAACTCGTCGATCATCCTCATCGCCCTCCCGGACATCTTCCGAGGCATCAAGCTCAACCCGCTCGCGCCCGGGAACTCGAGCTACCTGCTGTGGATGCTCATGGGCTTCATGGTCTGCACGGCCGTGCTGCTCGTGAGCTTCGGGCGCATCGGCGACATGTACGGCCGGGTGAGGATGTACACGCTCGGCTTCGGCGTGTTCTCGTTCTTCTCGGTGCTGCTCTCGGTCACCTGGATGCACGGCTCGAGCGGTGCGCTCTGGCTCATCCTCATGCGGATCGGCCAGGGCATCGGCGGCGCCATGGTGTTCGCCAACGCCGCCCCGATCCTGACCGACGCCTTCCCGCCGCACGAGCGGGGGCTGGCGCTCGGCATCAACAGCGTCGCCGCCATCTCCGGCTCCTTCATCGGCCTCGTCCTCGGCGGCCTCCTCGCCCCGGTCGAGTGGCACCTCGTCTTCCTCGTCTCGGTGCCCGTCGGCATCCTCGGCACGGTGTGGGCACGCCTCCGCCTACGCGAGGTGGGAGAGCGTCACGTCACGAAGATCGACTGGTGGGGCAACCTCACCTTCGCCGCCGGGCTCGTGCTGCTCCTCGTGGGCATCACCTACGGGATCCTTCCCTACGGCCACCACATGATGGGGTGGACAAACCCGAAGGTGATCGCCGCCCTCGGCGGCGGGGTGGCGCTGCTCGGCCTCTTCCTCGTCATCGAACGCAGGGTCGCCAACCCGATGTTCACCCTCTCGCTCTTCCGGATCCGCGCCTTCACGTTCGGGAACATCGCCACGCTGCTCGCCGGGATCGGCCGGGGCGGCCTGATGTTCATCCTCATCATCTGGCTGCAGGGCATCTGGCTGCCCCAGCACGGCTACAGCTTCGCCAACACCCCGCTGTGGGCCGGGATCTACATGCTGCCGCTCACAGCCGGCTTCCTCATCGCCGCGCCGATCTCGGGCCTCCTCTCCGACCGCTTCGGGGCGCGGCCCTTCGCGACCGCCGGGATGGTGCTGTCGGCGGTCTCCTTCGGCCTGCTCGAGCTGCTGCCGGCGAACTTCTCCTATCTCGTCTTCGGCCTGCTCCTGCTCCTCATGGGGCTCGCCATGGGCGTCTTCTCCTCGCCGAACCTCGCCGGCGTGATGAACAGCCTCCCGGCCGACCGCCGAGGCGCCGGGGCGGGCATGCTCACGACCTTCCAGAACTCCTCGATGGTGCTCTCGATCGGCGTCTTCTTCACCCTCATCATCCTCGGGCTCTCGAGCACGCTGCCGCACGGCCTCTACGCCGGTCTCGTCGGCCAGGGCGTGCCGCACGCCGCGGCCCGGCGCGCCTCGCAGCTGCCACCGGTGGCGAGCCTGTTCGCTGCCTTCCTCGGCTACAACCCGATCCGCACCCTCCTCGGGCCGTCCCTCGCCCACCTCTCGGCCGCCAAGGTGACCTACCTCACGGGGCGGAGCTTCTTCCCGAAGCTCATCGCCTCGCCCTTCCACTCCGGCCTCGTGGAGGCGTTCACCTTCGCCCTCGGCGCCTGCCTCGTGGCGGCGGCGGCGTCCTGGATGAGGGGTGGCAAGTACCACTACGGCGACGAGCTCGCCACCGCCCCTGAGTCGCGTCGCGCCGTCGGGCGAGACGGGGCGGAGGCGCCGGCCGCCGCCGAGCCGCTCGCCGTCGACCCGGGCCTCGCCCCGGCGCCCGCGCAGGTGGCAGAGGTCTCCGACGTCGAAGCGGCAGGATAGAGACACCATGGCGACGAGCTCCGAGCGCGACGAACCGAGGCTGATCTCCATCGGCGAGGCGGCCGAGCAGGTCGGGATGACGCCGCGCACCCTGCGTTACTACGAGGAGCTCGGCCTCGTCTCGTCCTCACGGCTGACGAGCACCGCCCAGCGCCGCTACGGACCGGAGGACCTCGCCCGGCTCCGCCAGATCCGGGAGCTGCAGACGCTCCTCGGCCTCGAGCTGGACGAGATCGCCGAGCAGCTCCTCGCCTACGACCGCCTCGAGGGGCTGCGCGCCGAGTACCGCAGCGACCCCCCGCCCGAGCGGCGCGACGCCATCCTCGTCGAGGGCCTCGCCATCCTCGAGCGGCTCCGCTGTCGGGTCGACGAGCGCCGCGAGCGCCTCGAAGCCTTCGCCGCCGAGCTCGACGTCCGCATCGGCAAGTACCACAAGGCCATGCGGGAGCTGAAACAGCCCATCTCGACGTCCTGAGCACCTGAGGGCACGGGAGCGAGGAGCAGACGTGCGTTTCGTGGTGATCGGGGGCGGCCCGGCCGGGGTGCGCGCCGCCTCGACGGCGGCGCGTCTCGGCGCCGAGGTGACCCTCGTCGAGCGCGACGTCATCGGCGGTGCCGCCAACCTGTGGGACTGCGTCCCCTCGAAGGCGATGATCGCCACCGGCGCCCTCGTCAACCGGTCACGCCGGGCCGAGCTGCTCGGGCTGGCGCCGCTCAGCCCGGAGGTCGACCTCGCGGCGCTCGGGAGGCGCGTCCGCGACATCGAGGCACGGCTCGCCTCCTCGATGACCGCCCAGCTCGAGAGCCAGGGCGTCCGCATCGTCCGGGGCTCGGCCCGGATGGCCGGCTCCCACTCGGTCGAGGTGACGGGGCCGGACGACGAGGTGCTCGACGCCGACGCCGTCCTCCTCGCCACCGGTTCCTTCCCGCGCATCCCGGAGTGGGCGACCCTCGACGGCGAGCACGTCCTCTCGACCCGGCAGGCCTACCCGCCGCCGGTCGTCCCCGAGCACCTCGTCGTCGTCGGTTCGGGGGTCACCGGCGTCGAGTTCGTCCACATGTTCTCGTCGCTCGGCTCTGCCGTCTCGCTCATCGTCTCGCGCCAGCAGGTGCTGCCCCAGAAGGACCCTGAGGTGGCGGCCGCCCTCGAGACCAACTTCCTCGAGAGGGGCGTCTCCCTTCTCAAAGGCGCCCGGGCGGCCGGCGTCGAGCACACCGAGAAGGGGGTGCGCGTCCTCTGCGACGACGGGCGCGCCGTCGAGGGCTCGCACGTGCTGCTCTGCATCGGTTCGGTCCCCGCCAGCGAGGGGCTCGGCCTCGACAAGGCAGGCATCGACCTCACGCCGTCGGGCCACGTGGCGGTCAACCACCACTGCCAGTCGCGGGTGCCGCACATCTACGCCGCCGGCGACCTGTCGGGGCGTCTCCCGCTCGCCTCGGTGGCGGCCGTGCAGGGGCACAAGGTGGCCGAGCACGTCATGGGCCTGCACACCCGTGAGCACCGCCACCTCGACTACGACAAAGCGGCCTCGGCCATCTTCACCGAGCCGGAGATCGCCGACGTGGGGCTCGCCGAGGCGGAGGCCTTCGCCCTCGGCCGGAAGATCCGGGTGACCAAGGTGCCCTACGCGGCGAACTCACGGGCGCTCATCGACGGGGACCCGCGGGGTTTCGTGAAGCTCGTCTCCGACCCGGCGACGGGCGTCGTCCTCGGCGGCTCGATCGTCGGGGCGCACGCCTCCGAGCTCGTGAGCGTCATCGCCCTCGCCGTGACGGCCAACCTCAAGGTGAGCGATCTGGCCGAGAGCCTGTTCGTCCACCCGGCGCTGGCCGAGGCGCTCGCCGAGGCGGCCGAGTAGCCGGGCCCTGGTCGGCCGCCCGGGCGGCACGGCGCCGGCGCCGCAGCCCGGCACGCCTCATCGCCCGGGCCCGCTCGAGGTCCTCCCGCGTCGGCCCCTTCTTCTCCGGCCCCGGCACCTCGAGGACGGCGGGGAGCCTGTCGAAGGCCGGGTGGCTGAGAAGGCTCCCGAGTGCCTTCGCCCCGACGAAACCCGCCCCGAGGTTCTCGTGCCGATCACGGTTCGCCCCGAAGGGCACCTTCGAGTCGTTGACGTGGAGGAGACCGAGCCGTCCGAGCCCGACCGTGGCGTCGAGCGCGCTGACGACGGCGTCGGCCTCGGCGAGCGTCTCGTAGCGCACGCCGGACGCGAAGAGGTGCTGGGTGTCGAGGCAGGCGCCGAGCCGCTCGTCCCAGCCGGCCGCCTCGAGCACCGCCGCGAGCTCCTCGAAGCTGCGACCGACGGTGCCGCCGGCGCCGGCGGCGTTCTCGACGAGGATGCGGGAGGGCGGGAGCCCGCGGCCGCGGTTGGCGCGGTCGGCGGCGTCGAGCGCCCGCACGAGCTCACGGGCGACCTGGCGGAGACAGCTCTCGAAACCGCTCCCGAGGTGGCTCCCGAGGTGCAGCACGAGGCCGGCCGCCCCTATCTGGGTCGTCACCCGGAGGTTCTCGGCGAGGGCGCCCCTCGAGCGGTCGAGGAGGACCCGGTCGGCCGTCGCCAGGTTGACGAGGTAGCTGCCGTGGCAGGCGGCGACCCGCACGACCGGGGAGGCGGCGAGACGCTCCCGGGCGCGGGCGAGGTCGTCATCGCGCAGGCCCGTCGGCCGCCAGACGCGGGGGCTCTGGGTGTGGAGCTGCACGGCCTCGGCCCCCATCGCCTCGCCCCGCTCGAGGGCGCGCAGCGGTCCGCCGGCCGAGCTGACGTGGGCCCCGATGAGCACGCCGGAAAGATAGCGACGGCCTCCCGCGGCCGAAGGGAGCCCCGCCCGCCGCCAAGGGGATCGGCGGGCATCCCGTAGGCTCGCTCGGGTGAGCGAGGCGAGGAAGTTCGTCGTGCGCACCTTCGGGTGCCAGATGAACGAGCACGACTCCGAGCGCATCGCCTCGATCCTTTCGGCCGAGGGGATGGAGCGCGTCGAGGACGTCTCGGAGGCCGACGTCGTCGTCCTCAACACCTGCTGCATCCGTCAGAACGCAGACGACAAGCTGTACGGCCACCTCGGCCACCTGAAGTCGCTGCAGGCGGCCCGTCCGGGCCTCCAGATCGCCGTCGGCGGCTGCCTCGCCCAGAAGGACCGCCAGCTCCTCCTCGATCGTGCTCCCTACGTCGACGCCGTCTTCGGGACGCACAACGTCGGGCGGGTGGCGGGCCTCCTCGCCGAGGCGCGCTCGAGCGGCCACTCGGTGCTCGAGGTGCTCGACGCGCCGGCGGCCGAGGAGGGCACCGAGTTCCCGACCGCCATGGCGATCCGCCACGACGTCCCGCACGCCGCCTGGGTGACGATCCAGGTGGGCTGCGACAACTCCTGCGCCTTCTGCATCGTGCCGGCCGTCCGCGGCCCGGAGGTGAGCCGTCCCTTCGGCGAGCTCGTCGCGGAGGTCGAGGAGCTTGCCGCCGGCGGCACGGTCGAGGTGGTCCTTCTCGGCCAGAACGTCAACTCCTATGGGCGCGACCTGACGACGCGCCTCCGCTCGGCGCCGCCGGGTCTGGGCGACGCCGCCCTCGCCGGCTCGACCTGGGCGGTGGACGGGTCCCGGCGGCCCCGGCCCCTCTTCGCTGACCTCTTGAGGGCGGTCGGCGGAGTCGAGGGGATCCGTCGGGTGCGCTTCACGAGCCCGCACCCGAAGGATCTGAGGCCCGAGACGATCGCCGCCATGGCGGAGACCGAGGCGGTCTGCGAGCAGCTGCACCTGCCCCTCCAGTCGGGGAGCGACCGGGTGCTCGCCGCCATGCGGAGGGGCTACACGGCGCGCCGCTACCTGGAGCGCCTGGCGGCGGCGCGGGCGGCCATCGACGACCTCGCCGTCACGACCGACATCATCGTGGGCTTCCCCGGCGAGACCGAGGAGGACTTCCAGGCCACCCTCGAGGTGGTCGCCGAGGCGCAGTACGACAGCGCCTACACCTTCATCTTCTCGCCGCGTCCCGGCACCCGGGCGGCCGCCATGACAGAGGAGTTCGTGCCCGACGAGGTCGTCGCCGAGCGCTTCGAGCGCCTCCGGGTCGTCGTGGAGCGCTCCGCCCTCGCGAGGCACCGGGCCCGGCTCGGGCGCGTCGAGGAGGTGCTGGTCGAGGGGCCGTCGAAGAAGGACCCAACGGTCCTCACCGGCCGCACCCGGCAGGGAAAGCTCGTCCACTTCGCCCCGGACGACGGTGGCGTGGGCCTGCCCCCCGGGCCGGGCGCCTTCGCCTCGGTGGCCATCACCGCCGCCGCCCCGCACCACCTCCTCGGCGACCTCGCCGGGCCGGTGGCGACCTCGCCGGCCGGCCGGCGACGGATCCCGCTCTCGGTCGGCTGAGGGCCCGGGCGCTCCGAGGGCCCCATCAGGTCGCGATCGTTGCCGGAAAACCGCGAGTGATCGCGACATAGCTGCCCGGCGGGCTCCCAGCCGCTGGCCCGGCGGGCTCCCGGGCGCGGCCCGGGGCGCCCGCACACCCACCCCCGGCCTCCGGGCCTAGCCGCACGAAGGCCCAGACAGGCCCCCTGCCGTCGGGAGGTGCCACCACCGCCCGGCGTAGAATGGCCCGTCGTGAGCGTGTTCTCGAAGGTCCTTCGCGCGGGCGAAGGCCGAAAGCTCTCCCGACTGTCCGCCGTCGTCCCCCTCATCAACAGCCTCGAGCCGGAGATGGAGGCCCTCGACGACGCCGGGCTTCGCGCGAGGACGGACGAGTTCCGCGAGCGCATGGAGCACGGCGAGGACATGAACGACCTGCTCGTCGAGGCCTTCGCCGTCGTCCGTGAGGCGGCGAAACGGACCATCGGCCAGCGTCACTACGACGTACAGCTCATGGGCGGCATGGCGCTGCACTTCGGGGGCATCGCCGAGATGAAGACCGGCGAGGGAAAGACGCTCGTCTCGACCCTGCCCGTCTACCTGAACGCCCTCGGCGGCCGGGGCGTCCACATCATCACCGTGAACGACTACCTGGCCCGCCGCGACGCCGAGTGGATGGGCCAGATCTACAGGTTCCTCGGTATCTCCGTCGGCCTCGTCATCCCCCAGATCGGCGACTTCGCCGCCAAGCGCGAGGCGTACGCCTGCGACGTCACCTACGGCACGAACTCGGAGATGGGCTTCGACTACCTGAGGGACAACATGGCCTGGTCCCGCGACCACATGGTCCAGCGGGGGCACGTGTACGGCATCGTCGACGAGGTCGACTCCATCCTCATCGACGAGGCCCGCACGCCGCTCATCATCGCCGGGCCGTCGGACGAGTCGACCCGCCTCTACTACCAGTTCGCCTCCATCGCCCGGGCGCTGCGCCGCGACGACGACTACGAGGTCGACGAGGAGAAGCGCATCGTCGTCCCCACCGAGGAGGGCATCTCGAAGGTCGAGCGCCAGCTCGGGCTCGAGAACCTCTACGACGGGGTCGCAGGCAACCTCGTCCACCAGCTCGAGAAGTCGCTCCAGGCGAAGGAGCTCTACCAGCGGGACAAGGACTACATCGTCCAGGACGGCGAGGTGAAGATCGTCGACGAGTTCACCGGCCGGGTGCTCGAGGGGCGCCGCTGGTCCGACGGGCTCCACCAGGCGGTCGAGGCGAAGGAGCGGGTGCGGATCAAGGAGGAGGACCACACCTGGGCCCGCGTCACCCTCCAGAACTACTTCCGCATGTACGAGAAGCTCGCCGGCATGACGGGCACGGCCGAGACCGAGGCGGCCGAGTTCGCCTCGACCTACAACCTCCACGTCGTCCCGATCCCGACGAACATGCCGATGATCCGCAACGACGAGGGCGATCTCGTCTACAAGACCGAGGAGGCCAAGTTCAACGCGGTCGTCGACGACATCGGCGAGCGCTACGAGCGCGGCCAGCCCGTCCTCGTCGGCACCGCCTCGGTCGAGCGCTCCGAGCACCTCTCCCGCCTGCTCGAGAAGAAGGGCATCGCCCACTCGGTGCTGAACGCCAAGCAGCACGCCCGTGAGGCCGTCATCGTCGCCCAGGCGGGCCGGCTGCACGCCGTCACGGTGGCGACCAACATGGCGGGCCGCGGCGTCGACATCCTCCTCGGCGGCAACCCCGAGGGCCTCGCCCGTGACGAGACGATCGCCTCGGGGCTCGACATCGAGAGCGACGAGGGCAAGGCTCGCTACGCCGAGCTGCTGAAGAAGTTCACCGAGGAGTGCCGGGCGGAGGCCGACGAGGTCCGGGCGCTCGGCGGCCTCTACGTGCTCGGCAGCGAGCGGCACGAGAGCCGGCGGATCGACAACCAGCTGCGTGGCCGGTCTGGGCGGCAGGGTGACCCGGGCGAGAGCCGTTTCTTCCTGTCGCTCGAGGACGAGCTCATGCGGCTCTTCGCGACGGGCGCCGTCAACTGGGTGATGGGCCGGGCCCTTCCCGACGACGTCCCCATCGAGGCCCGCATGGTCTCGAAGGCGATCGAGCGCGCCCAGTCGACCGTCGAGGCCCGAAACGCCGAGATCCGCAAGGACCTCCTCAAGTACGACGAGGTCATGGACAAGCAGCGCAAGGTCGTCTACGAGCGCCGCATGCAGATCATCGACGGCGAGGACCTGCGCTCCTACACCGAGGACCTCCTCGCCAAGACGATCCAGGGGATCGTCGCCGACTGCTGCCCGACAGAGTTCAGCGAGGAGTGGGACCTGCCCCGCCTCGTCAGCGAGGCGACGAAGTACTACCCGACGAAGTTCAGCGTCGAGGACCTCGAGCAGGCGGCCGACACCACCCAGCTCACCGAGAGCCTGCTCACCGAGGTCTTCGAGTACTACGAGGAGCGGGAGGCGAGCTTCCCGGGCGGCGCCGAGATGGCCCGCGACCTCGAGCGCCAGATCATGCTGCAGATCATCGACCAGCGCTGGCGGCTGCACCTCGTCGAGATGGACTACCTGCAGGAGGGCATCGGCCTGCGGGGGATGGCCCAGCAGGACCCGCTCGTGGCGTGGCAGAAGGAGGGTTTCGAGCTCTTCGGCCAGCTGATGGACGCCATCGACGACGACTACCTCCAGTACGTCATGCACGCCCAGGTGGTCGTCGAGCAGGACGCCGAGCCGGACCTCAACCAGGCGAGCTACGTGGCGGCCGACGACCCCGTCGGCGCCGAGGCGAGCGTCGTCCAGAGCGGCGGCTCGCGAGAGCCCGGCGCGAACGGGCGAGGCGGCGGGAACGGGCGGGTGCCGGCCGGCGTGCCGACCGGAGGCCTCGGCGGATCGGCGGCGGACCTCGGCGCCGCCGCGGCCGGCGCGCCCCTCGGGGAGGCCGCGGCGGGTGCGGGAGAGGGCCAAAGCGGCGGCCGCCAGCAGGCCGACGGAAGAGCCCAGCAGCCACAGGCGCGTCAGCAGCGGCAGGGCGCCCCGGGCCAGCCGCGCCCGGCGGCGGCCGCCCCGCAGCAGCCCGCCAAGCTCGGCCGAAACGACCCCTGCTGGTGCGGGAGCGGCCGCAAGTACAAGCTCTGCCACGGCGCGAGCTGAAGCCGCACCGTGCCGAAGCCTGACGCCGGCGCGCCCAACGAGCGTCCGATCGGCGAGCAGCTCGCCGAACTGCGGGTCCGTCTCGGCGCCGCCCAGCAGTACCTGCGCCAGAAGGACCTCGCCGCCGAGGTCGCCGAGCTCGAGAAGGTCATCGCCGAGCCAGACCTCTGGTCGGACGGCGACCGGGCGCGCAAGGTGACCACGCAGTACGGGCGGGCCAAGGCCGACCTCGACCTGCTCGCCGACCTCGACCGGCGCATCTCGGACGCCGAGGAGCTGCTCGAGATCGCCCAGCTCGAGGGCGAGGAGGGCGTCGCCTCCATCGCCCGCGAGCTCACCGCCACCGCCGCCAGCCTCGAGAAGGTCTTCGACGACCTCGAGCTGCGCAGCCTGTTCGCCGGCGAGCACGACGAGAGCGACGCCATCACCGAGATCCACGCCGGGGCGGGCGGCACCGACGCCCAGGACTGGGCCGAGATGATGCTGCGGATGTACCTGCGTTGGGCGGAGCGGAGGGGTTTCGAGGTGGAGGTCGACGAGGTGTCACCGGGACAGGAAGCCGGCATCCTCTCTGCCACCTTCCTCGTGAAGGGGCGCCACGCCTACGGGCTCCTCGCCGCCGAACGAGGCGTGCACCGCCTCGTGCGCATGTCGCCCTTCGACGCCCAGCACCGGCGCCAGACGAGCTTCGCCTCCCTCGACGTGACGCCGTTCCTCGAGGAGGCCTCCGGCGAGGTCGAGATCGACGAGAAGGACCTGCGCATCGACACCTACCGGTCGTCGGGCGCCGGCGGCCAGCACGTGAACGTGACCGACTCGGCCGTGCGGATCACGCACCTTCCGACCGGGATCGTCGTGTCGTGCCAGAACGAGCGCAGCCAGCACCAGAACAAGGCCAAAGCCATGCAGATCCTCGCCGCCAAGCTGGCCGAGCGGCAGCGGGAGGAGCGCCAGGCCGAGCTCGACGCCCTCTCGGGCCCTCAGACCGACGTGGCCTGGGGCAACCAGATCCGCTCCTACGTCCTTGCCCCCTACCAGCTCGTGAAGGACCTGCGCACCAACCACGAGACCGGCAACGTCGACGCCGTCCTCGACGGCGACCTCGACGAGTTCATGTCGGCGTTCCTCCGCTGGCGGCGCGAGCACGAGGGGCGTGAAGGCTCCGGCAGCTAGCCGGAGGCGGAACTCCGACCGAGGAGCGTCACCCTCCCGTAACGCCCTTCGCTGGTACCGTGGACGCACCCCTGACGTGCGGCCGCGCTGGCCGCGGTCCCCGGAACAAGGTCGTAATGATCCGCTTCGACAACGTCACGAAGACCTACAAGGGCTCGATCATCGCGCTGAGCGACGTGTGCCTCGAGATCTCCAAGGGCGAGTTCGTGTTCCTCGTCGGCGCCTCCGGCTCGGGCAAGACGACGATGCTGAAGCTCCTCCTTCGCGAGGAGGTCGTCGACGCCGGGCGCATCTGGGTCGCCGGGCGTGAGATCAACCGGCTCTCGAAGTGGCGGGTGCCGTACCTGCGCCGCAACCTCGGTTGCGTCTTCCAGGACTTCCGGCTGCTCCCGAACAAGACCGTGTTCGAGAACGTCGCCTTCGCCCTCGAGGTCATCGGCCGGCCCCGCCAGGTCATCGCCACCCAGGTGCCCCAGGTGCTCGAGCTCGTCGGGCTCGGGCAGAAGGGGGGCCGCTTCCCCCACGAGCTCTCAGGCGGCGAGCAGCAGCGGGTGGCCATCGCCCGAGCCTTCGTGAACCGGCCGCTCATCCTCCTCGCCGACGAGCCGACCGGGAACCTCGACCCCGGCACGAGCCAGGGCATCATGGCCCTCCTCGACCGCATCAACCGGACCGGGACCACCGTCGTCATGGCGACCCACGACTCGAGCATGGTGGACCTCATGCGGCGCCGGGTCATCGAGATCGACACCGGCCGGGTCGTGCGCGACCAGGCCCGCGGCATCTACGGCATCGACCCGACGAACACTGGCGCCCTCGCCACCGCCGGGGTCGCAGGCCGCACCCTCGACGGGGGCTCTCTCACCGGCACCTTCCGGCCGCGGCGGCGCAGGCCGGCCGAGGAGGCGCCCGCCGGCCTCGGCGCCGACGACGAGTACGACGGCGACGGCGGCAGCGACAGCCACGGCGACCACGCCAACGGCACCGCCAACGGCAGCGACCGGGACGCCTACTCGACCGACCTCCCGCCCTACGAGGCGCCCGAGGAGACCGCCGGCGCCTTCGAGCGACCGGCCCGGGGCCGCGTCCCCGCCCACCGCCGGCGGCACTGATGCCCATCTCGGCCCGCTACGTCGCGAAGGAGACGGCCTCCAACCTCTGGAGAAACCGGCTCATGGCCATCGCGGCCGTCCTCACCGTCGGGGTCTCGCTCTCCCTCGTCGGCACGGCCCTCCTCCTCCGCCAGGCCGTGAACGACCAGCTGGTGGCGCTCGGCGACAACGTCAACCTGCAGGTCTTCGTCCAGCCGACCGCCTCCAACTCGACGATCGCCACGCTTCGCAGCGACATCGCCTCGACGCCGCAGGTCCGCTCGTTCAGCTACCTCGACCACCAGCAGTCCTACGACCGGGCGAAGCAGCTCTTCCGCGACCAGGAGGGCGCCGACGCCAACGTCATCATCCAGGCGCTCACGCCCGCCAGCACGCCGCCCGTCTTCCTCATCCAGCTCGACAACCCCAACGACGCCGCCACCGTGGCGTCGGTCTTCCAGGGCCAGCAGGGGGTGTACCGGGTCTCGTTCCCGTCCCAGTCGATCCACACCTTGCAGTCGCTCTCGAACGTCATGCAGATCGTCCTCCTGGTCCTCGCCCTCGTGCTCCTCATCTCGGCCGTGGTGCTCATGCTGAACGCCATCCGCATGGCCATCTTCTCGCGGCGCCGCGAGGTGAGCGTGATGCGGCTCGTCGGCGCCACCGCCTGGTTCATCCGCCTCCCGTTCATGGCAGAGGGCCTCGTGCAGGGCATCCTCGGCTCGCTCCTCGCCATCGGGATCGTCCTCCTCGGCGACCTCGGGATCCAGGCGCTCATCCACCACTTCCCGCTCTTTAGGCGGGCGGTCGTGCCGGGCCACGACGTGCTCGTGACCGAGATCATCGTCGTGCTCGTCGGCCTCGTCGTCGGCGTGGCGGGCTCCGCCGTGGCGGTGCGCCGCTTCCTCGACGTCTGAGCCCGGCGACGATCGGGCCGCGGTGAAGGGGGTCCTGCTCGCAGGCGGCACCGGCAGCCGGCTCTTCCCGCTCACCCGCATCACCAACAAGCACCTGCTGCCGATCAACGACCGGCCCATGGTGAGCTACGCCATCGAGGCGCTCGTCACCGCCGGGGTGACCGAGCTCATGGTCGTGACCGGCGGCACGCATGCCGGCGAGTTCCTCCGGCTCCTCTCGAACGGCCACGAGTACGGCATCGACCGGCTCTCCTACGCCTACCAGGAGAAGGCGGGCGGGATCGCCGAGGCGCTCGGGCTGGCGGAGCGTTTCGTCGGGGACGACCGGGTCATCGTCATGCTGGCCGACAACTTCCTCGAGCGCTCGATCCGGCCCTCGGTCGAGCGCTTCGCCGCCCAGGAGCGGGGGGCCCGGCTGCTGCTCGCCCCGGTCGAGGACGTCGAGCACCTGCGCCACCTCGGCGTCCCCGAGCTCGACGCCTCCGGCCGCCTCCTCCGCGTCGTCGAGAAGCCCGACGATCCCCCTTCGCGCTTCGCCGTGACGGGCGTCTACCTCTATGACCCGACCGTCTTCTCGGTCATCCCGAAGCTCGAGCCGTCGAACCGGGGGGAGCTCGAGATCTCCGACGTCAACAACCACTTCATCGAGGAGGGGACGATGGAGTACGACGTCATCGAGGGCTTCTGGGGCGACGCCGGCGAGTCGATCGACGCCTACTACGCCGTGAACGACCAGGTCCGTCGCCACGGCGCCAACCATCCATAGGACGAAACCCGCCCCCTCCGCGACCCGTCATCCGCCGCGCCGGCGTCAGTCGGGCCGGACCGCCCCCGCCCCCGCGCCGACCCGCTCGCGGGCAAGGCTCTTCAGCCCGGAGTAGTCGAGCTTGCCCGACGGGGAGCGCCCGATCGACTCGACGAAGAGCACGTTGCGGGGCGCCTTGTAGGCCGCCAGCCGCCCCCGCACGTGGTGGACGAGCTCCTCGGGCGAGGCGGCCTCCTCTGGGCGCAGCTGCACGACCGCCGTGATCGCCTCGCCGAAACGCTCGTCGGGCACGCCGACGCACGCCGCGTCGAGCACGGCCGGGTGCGTCTTCAGCACCTCCTCGACCTCCTCGGGGAAGACCTTCTCGCCGCCGGTGTTGATGCAGACCGAGCCCCGCCCGAGCAGCGTCAGCGTCCCGTCCTCCTCGACCATGGCGTAGTCGCCCGGCACGGAGTAGCGCACCCCGTCGATCGTGAGGAAGGTCGAGGCCGTCTTCGCCTCGTCCTTGTAGTAGCCGACCGGGAGGCGCCCGCCGAGGGCGAGGCGACCTGCCACCCCGGAGCCGGGCTTCACCTCGTTGCCCTCGTCGTCGATCACCTTGGCGAAGGGCCCGAGCCGGAAGCTGGCCGTGTGCGCCTCCGACCCGGCTGAGGACACCGAGGCCCCCATGCCGAGCGCCTCGGAGGACGAGAAGGCGTCGACCAGCATCATCTGCGGGGCGTGGCGGAGGAGGGCCCGTTTCGCCTCCTCGCTCCACATGACGCCCGAGGAGATCATGGCGAAGATGCTCGAGAGGTCGTGGCGCCCCGGCTCGGCGCCGTCGAGCTCACGAAGGAGCGGCTTCGCGAACGAGTCGCCCACGATGGTGAGGACGTTCACCCGGTGGCGGCTCACGGCGTCGAGCACCGCGACGGGGTCGAAGCTGCGCCCCGGCATCGTGACGACGGTGCCTCCGATGGCGAGGCCCGTGTAGGCGGTGAAGGCGCCCGTCCCGTGCATGAGCGGGCAGGCCGGCAGCAGGACGGGCGGCGAGTCCTGCATCGACTCGAGGAGCGCCCGTGCGGCCTCGACCCCCTCCTCGACGGGCAGGCGCAGCACGCTCCCGTCGTTGAGCAGGTTGAACAGGTCGTCCTGGCGCCACATGACGCCCTTCGGCATGCCCGTCGTCCCGCCGGTGTAGAGGAAGTAGAGGTCGTCCCCGCTCCTGCCCCACGGCCCCTCCACCCGGGAGGAGGCGCCCGCCGGCAGCGAGGCCGCCGCCTCCTCGTAGTCGAGGGCGAAGTCGGGGCGGGGCCCCGACCCGTCGTCCACCCACAGCCAGAGCTTCACGCCCGGCAGGTGGTGGCGGAGCCTGTCGACCCGCTCGGAGAACGCCCCGTGGAATACGACCGCCTCGGCGTCGGCGTTGTCCCAGAGGTAGAGGAGCTCGTTGTCCTCGTAGCGGTAGTTCGTGTTGACCGGCACCATGGCGGCCTTCTCGGCCGCGAAGACGGACTCCAGGTACTCGTTGCAGTTGTAGAGGTACTGGGCCACCTTGGCCTGGTGCCCGAGCCCGGCCGAGAGGAGGGCCGTGGCGAGGCCGGCCGCCCGGCGGTCGAAGTCCGCCCAGCTCACCACGGTCTCGCCGTTGACGAGCGCCGGACGCTCCCCGCGGACCTCGGCGCACAGCTCGAAGACGTCGGCGAAGTTCCAGTCGGTCATGTCCCCTCCAGGGCGGCGCACCGTGCAGGCCGCGCAGACGGCGCAGGCGGGAAGACTATTGCCCGGCCGCCGGCGGGGGATCCGACGTCGGCGGGTGCAGGCCGAGCGCAGCCCGCAGCGCCCCGCCGAGCTCGGGATGGCGGAAGACGAAACCCGCCTCCTCCAGCCGCGACGGCCTCACCTTCTGGCTCGCCAGCACCATCTCCCGGGCGGGCCCCCGTCCGAGGGCCGCCTCGAGGGCGACGGCCGGCACGCTGAGGCGCGCCCGGCGGTGGACGGCCGCCGCGAGAGCGGCGGTGAACTCCTCGTTGCGGACGGGGAAGGGGCTGACCGAGTTGACCGGGCCGGAGAGCGACGGCGTGTCGACGGCGAACAGGATCGCCTCCACCTCGTCGGCGAGCGACACCCAGCTCATCCAGTGGCGGCCCGAACCGAGGTTGCCGCCGAGCCCCGCCCGGAAGATCGGCAGCATGGCGCCGAGCGTGCCGCCGCCCTGGCCGAGGACGAGCCCGGTCCGCACCGTGACGACCCGGATGCCCGCGGTTCGTGCGTGGGCCGTCGCCGCCTCCCAGGCCCTGCAGAGATCGGCGAGGAAACCCGTCCCAGGCCCCGACGACTCGTCGAGCTCCTCCTCGCCCCGCTCGCCGTAGTAGCCGATGGCGCTCCCGCTCACGTACACGGCCGGCCGCTCGGGGAGCGAGGCGAGCGCCCTCGCCACGAGGTCCCCGACGGCCACCCGGCTCGAGCGGATCAGCTCCCGGCGGCGCGAGGTCCAGCGCCCGATGATCGGCGTCCCGGCGAGATGGATGGCGGCGTCGACCCGCCCGAGCTCCCCGCCGGGAAGGCGGGAGGCGTCGAGCCGGCCCGCCTCGAGGTCGATGCCGACCTGCCCGGGAAGGGGCGGCCGGTGCGTGACGGGGACCACCTCGTCGTCGCGAGCCGAGAGAGCGGCTGCGACCGAGCGGCCGACGTAGCCGCTCGCCCCGGTGAGGAGCACGCGCACCGCGGCCCTTAGAGGCGCTCGGGGGGCCGCGGCCCCGACGGGTCGTCGGCGAGGGCGACAGCCGCAGCCACGAGGGCGGCGAACTCGGCCGGGTGGCTCTGGTGGCCACCGTGGCCGGCGCCCTCGAGCGTGTGGAGCGAGGCGTTCGGCATGGCTGCCGCCAGCCACTCGTCGGCACGGACGTGGTGGGGAGCCGTCTCGCTCCCCTGGGCGAGCAGCACCGGGGGCGTGACGGCGCCCGGGTCGAAGGGGGCGGGATCGCGGCGGATGGCCCGCATCTCGGCCACGAGCGCCGGGCCGTCCTCGACCACCTCCTCGCGCGTCCGCAGCGGCAGGCGCTCGTAGCGGTGCCGGCCGATCGTCCGGGTGAGGAACTCCTCGGCCGCCTGGCGGGGGTCGAGCCCGTCGAAGGGGACGTCGCTCTCCGACCAGCGCCGCGGCCACCAGTCGAGCCAGGGGAGGGGCGGCTCGTAGGCGAGGACGGCCCGGACGAGGTCGGGGCGCTGCTCCGCGACGGCGAGGGCGACGTCGCCCCCGTAGCTGTGCCCGGCGAGGACGCAGGGCCGCTCGGCCACGATGGCCTCGAGGTCGAGCACGTGGTCGACGACCGAGGTGGCGGGGGGCTCGGCGCCCCGCGAGCCGGCGTAGCCGCGGCGGTCGTAGGACACCACGTGAAAGCGGTCCATCAGCCGCGAACGCACCCGGGCGAAGCTCGAGTGGCGGTCCATCGCGCCGTGGACGAGGACGACGAGCGGGGCGTCGTCGCCGGCGTCGCTCGGGAGGTCGTCGACGAACAGGCCGTCGAGCCGGCTGGCGGTGGCGTCCACGGGGCGGTTCTAGCCGCGGGCCTCGGGCTCGGCGACCGGCCCGAACGGCTCGCCCGCCTCCCGGTAGCACTCCTCGTGGTAGTGCTCGACCCGCTGCCACACGCCGCCTTCGTACACGTTGGCGATCACCTGGCGGGGGTGCGTCCGGGCGGCGAACTTGATCTGGGTCGAGCAGACCTCGCACGAGGCCGAGTTGCCCGGCTCCACCAGCCGGAGCACCACCCGCGTCGTCGACTTCTCCTGTGACCCGATGCTCCCAGGCTACCGAGTGGCCCCGACGGCGCTCCGAGCGCACGAAACCCGCCCGTTTCCTGCCCTCCCGCCCCTCGTGCCCGCGAACCCCCGATGAGAGGCCGGTAGGCTGCCCGTTCGTGCCGGGCGACGCAGTGAGAGACGGTGCGGCCGGGGCGTACGGCCCGAACGCATGGCTCGTCGAGGAGATGTACGAGGCGTACCTCTCCGATCCCAACTCCGTGAGCGAGAGCTGGCGGGAGTTCTTCGCCGACTACCGCAGCCCCGCCGCGACGCCCCCCGCATCCACCCCCGGAGCCGCGGAGCCTGTGTCGGCCCCGGCGGCATCTCACGAAACCGCCGCCGGTGCGGATGCAGGCGCTGCGGCCGCGTCCGGCAACGGCGCAGCCAGCAAGGCTGCAGCGCCCGCGACAGCCGGTGCTTCGCCGACGGCGGTTTTGTCAGATGCCGTCGGCGAAGTCACCGCCGGCGCCGCTGCGAAGGCCAAAGACACCGAAGCCGAGGAGAGACCGGTGCTCCTGCGGGGGGCGGCGGCGCGCATCGCCGACAACATGCGGGAGTCGCTCGGCGTGCCGACGGCCACGAGCGTGCACCCGGTGCCGGCGAAGCTGCTCGAGGTCAACCGCCAGATCATGAACAACCAGCTCGGCCGCACGACGGGCGGCAAGGTGAGCTTCACCCACCTCATCGGCTGGGCGGTCGTGCAGGCCCTGAAGGCGGTTCCCGCCCTCAACTCCTCCTTCGTGGCCGACGCCGACGGCAACGGGACGCCCGGCGTGATCCGCCACGAGCACGTCGGCCTCGGCATCGCCGTCGACGTCGAGCGGGCGGACGGGACCCGCTCGCTCGTCGTGCCGTGCGTGAAGCGGGCCGACGAGCTCAACTTCGCAGGCTTCCTCCACGCCTACGAGGAGCTCGTACGCAAGGTTCGGACGAACAAGCTCTCGGTCGACGACTTCCAGGGCGTGACGGTCACCATCACGAACCCGGGCACCCTCGGCACGACCCAGTCGGTGCCGCGGCTCATGCCAGGCCAGGGCGCCATCATCGGCATCGGGTCGCTCGCCTACCCGCCCGAGTACGCCGCCGCAGACCCCGAGGCCCTCGCCGAGCTCGGCCTCTCGAAGATCGTCACCCTCACCTCGACCTACGACCACCGCATCATCCAGGGCGCCGAGTCGGGCCTCTTCCTCACCCACGTCCACGAGCTGCTCGTCGGCAAGCACGACTTCTACGACGAGATCTTCGACGCCCTCCACATCCCGTACCTGCCGGCCCGCTGGCACCAGGACGTCAACCCCTTCAACCGGGCCGACGGCGAGCGCGGCAGGCTCGTCAAGCAGGCGGCCGTCCAGCAGCTGATCAACATGTACCGGGTGCGCGGGCACCTCATGGCGCACCTCGACCCGCTCAGCCAACACGCCCCGAAGCTCCACAAGGAGCTCGACCCGCTCAGCTACGGCCTCACCGTCTTCGACCTCGAGCGCCAGTTCGTGACCGACGGGCTCGCCGGCAAGACCGAGCTCCCCCTCGGCCGCATCCTCGGGATCCTGCGCGACGCCTACTGCCGCACGATCGGCATCGAGTACATGCACATCCAGGACCCCGAGCAGAAGGCCTGGATCCAGGAGCACGTCGAAGGGGTCCCGGGCATCGTCGAGCCCGACGAGCAGCGCCACGTCCTCGAGCGCCTCAACGCGGCGGAGGCCTTCGAGCGCTTCCTTCACACCCGCTACGTCGGCCAGAAGCGCTTCGGCCTCGAGGGAGCCGAGTCGGCCATCGTGCTGCTCGACGCCGTCCTCGACGAGGCCGTCCGATCCGGGATCGACGAGGCGGTGCTCGGCATGGCGCACCGCGGCCGCCTCAACGTCCTCGCCAACATCGTCGGCAAGTCCTACGGCGAGATCTTCGCCGAGTTCGAGGGCAACCTCGACCCCGAGAGCGTGCAGGGATCGGGCGACGTCAAGTACCACAAGGGGGCGACGGGCAAGTTCTCGACCCGCGACGGCCTCGAGCTGCCCGTCACGCTCGCCTCGAACCCGTCGCACCTCGAGGCGGTGGACCCGGTCGTCGAGGGGATGGCGCGGGCCCGCCAGGACCAGCACCCCGACCTCGGCACCTTCCCGGTGCTCCCCGTCCTCATCCACGGCGACGCCGCCTTCGCCGGCCAGGGCGTCGTCGCCGAGACGCTCGAGCTCTCCCAGCTCCACGGCTACCGCACGGGCGGGACGATCCACCTCGTCATCAACAACCAGCTGGGCTTCACGACCCCGGTCGAGTCGGCACGGTCGTCGCTCTACCCGACCGACGTGGCCAAGACCACCCAGGCGCCCATCTTCCACGTGAACGGGGACGATCCCGAGGCCTGCGTCCGGGTGGCCCGCCTCGCCCTCGCCTTCCGCCAGGCGTACCACAAGGACGTCGTGATCGACCTCGTCTGCTACCGCCTGCACGGCCACAACGAGGGCGACGACCCGAGCTACACCCAGCCGCTCATGTACCGCGAGATCGAGCAGCACCGCTCGGTCCGAAAGCTCTACACCGAGTCGCTCGTGAAACGGGGCGACATCACCATCGAGGAGGCCGAGGCCGCCCTCGACGACTTCTCGAAGCGGCTCCAGCAGGCGCTCGACGAGACGAGGGCGAGCGCCCCGCCCAAGCTCGAGCGGCTCGTCCGCCCGCAGCCGGCCGACATCCCGCCGCTGTCGTCGATGGAGACGGCGGTCGGGCGCGAGCGGCTGGACGCCATCGCGGCGGTGGTTCACGAGGCGCCGGGGGGTTTCGTGCAGCATCCGAAACTGGCCCGCCAGTTCGCCCAGCGGGCCGAGATGTACGCCGAGGGCGAGGTCGACTGGGCGCTCGGCGAGGCGCTCTGCTTCGGCTCGCTCCTCGCCGAGGGCGTCGACGTCCGCCTCGCCGGGCAGGACACGCGGCGGGGGACCTTCAGCCAGCGCCACGCCGTCCTCGTCGACTACGAGTCGGGCGCCGAGTTCGTGCCGCTCGCCTCGTTCGCCGGCAGGCCCGGGTTCGAGGCCACCCGGCCGGGCGAGTTCCGCATCTACGACTCGCTCCTCTCGGAGTACGCCGCCCTCGGGTTCGAGTACGGCTACTCGGTGGAGTCCTCGACGGCGCTCGTCGCCTGGGAGGCGCAGTTCGGCGACTTCGTGAACGGCGCCCAGATCGTCATCGACAACTTCATCGCCGCGGCGGGGGAGAAGTGGGGCCAGCACTCCGCGCTCGTGATGCTGCTGCCGCACGGTTTCGAGGGGCAGGGGCCCGAGCACTCGTCCGCCCGCCTGGAGCGCTTCCTGCAGCTGTGCGCCGGGACCAACATGACCGTCGCCCAGCCGACGACGGCGGCCCAGTACTTCCACCTCTTGCGGTCCCAGGCGCACCGGACGATCCGTCGGCCGCTCATCGTGATGACCCCGAAGTCGCTCCTTCGGGCCAAGGTCGCCCGCTCGCCGATCGACGACCTCTCCTCAGGCGGCTTCCGGGCCATCCTCGACGACCCGGCCGTGGCGGCCGGCGCGCTCGCCGCCGAGTCGGTGACGACGCTGGTGCTCTGCAGCGGCAAGGTCGCCTACGACGCCATGGCGCGGCGCGACGAGCTCGGCGTCCCGACCGCCGTCGTGCGGGTCGAGCAGATCCACCCATGGCCCGAGGCCGAGCTCCTCGAGGCCCTCGACCGCTTCCCGAGCCTCGAGCGGGTGGTCTGGCTGCAGGAGGAGCCGGAGAACATGGGCGCCTGGAACTACGCCCACGGCAGGCTCCACCGGATCCTGCGGGAGAGGGCCGCCCTCGTGCACGTCAGCCGGTCCGTCGCCGGCAGCCCCGCAACGGGGTCGGGGACCGTGCACCAGTTCGAGCTCGCCGACCTGCTCGAGCGGGCCGTCGGGGCGGCCGTCGCAACCGACTCCTGAGGCCGTGGCGGAGGACCACTTCGCCGGCGAGGTGGCCGAGCACTACGACGCCGACACGGCCGAGGTCTCGGACCGGCGCGTGCTCGAGCCGATGGTCCGCTTCCTCGCCGAGCTCGCCTCAGGCGGCGCGGCGCTCGAGCTCGCCATCGGGACCGGGCGAGTGGCCCTCCCGCTCGCGGCGGCCGGCGTGACCGTCTCGGGGATCGAGCTCTCGCCCGACATGGTCGCCCAGCTGCGGGCGAAACCGGGCGGGAGCGACATCCCCGTGACCCTCGGCGACATGGCCACCGCCCCCATGCCCGGATCGTTCCGCCTCGTCTACCTCGTCTTCAACACGATCGAGAACCTGACGAGCCAGGACGCCCAGGTGGCCTGCTTCTGCAACGCAGCGGCCCATCTCGAGCCGGGCGGCTTCTTCGTCGTCGAGGTCGAGGTGCCCCAGCTGCGGCGGCTCCCTCCCGGCGAGACGGTGCGCCCCTTCGAGGTGACGGCAGAGCACCTCGGCTTCGACGAGTTCGACCCGGTGAACCAGGGGCTCGTCTCGCACCACTACACGTTCCGCGACGGCGGGGTGCGGACGATGTCGGTGCCGTTTCGCTACGTCTGGCCGGGCGAGCTCGACCTCATGGCCCGCATCGCCGGGATGCGGCTGCGGGAGCGGTGGGGCGACTGAGACCGCGAGCCGTTCACGGCGGACAGCCGCAAGCACGTGTCCGTCTGGGAGAAGGTGTAGCGGCCCTCCTCAGAGGAGCGAGGTGCGAAGGACGCTCTCGAGCTCGCTCACGGCCTGCTCCTCGGAGACGAACTTGATCGTCCGCATGCCGAGCTCCCGGGCGGGCTTCAGGTTGACGCCGAGGTCGTCGACGAAGACCGCCTCGGCGGCGGCGACGCCGACGCGGTCGAGGGCGATCTCGAAGAAGCGCGGCTCGGGCTTGCGGGCGCCGACCTTGGAGGACTCGACGACCTCGTCGAAGAGCGCCACGACGCCGGCCCGCTCGCCGTCGGCCTCGGAGGCCTGCGGGCCGCCGAAGGACGGGAGGAAGTTGTTGGTGAGCAGCCCGAGCACGTAGCGCTCGCGGCAGCGCCGGACGACCTCGACCATGGCCGGCCTGAGCTCGCCGGCGAGGAGCGAGAGCACTTCGGCGGCATCGATCTCGAAGCCGGCCCGGAGCGCCTCGCTCTCGAAGAGCTCGCCGAAGTCGTCGAGCGTCACCTCGCCGCGCTCGAGGCGCGCCCAGGCGTTCACGTGGTGGTCGGCGGCGTTGAGCGAGCGGAGGAATCCCTCGGGCAGGCCGTGCTCGGCCTCGTAGGCGCCGAACGCCTCGAAGGGGCTCGCCGTCAGCACGCCGCCGAAGTCGAAGAGGACGGCTCTGATGCCGGTCTCGGGGTCGCCGAGGGTCGACCTGTCCCGGGCGGGCTCGCTCATGGCGCCAGAGCCTACGAGGGAGGGTTCGCCGCGCTCGCGGGGCCAGGTGCTTGACTACGAGGCGCATGGCTGCCGAGCACATCGTCGTCGACGGGTCGAACATCGCCACCGAAGGCCGGTCACAGCCCTCGCTCGCCCAACTCGAGGAGGCCGTGACCGAGCTGAAGCGCGAGCACCCCAATGCCGAGGTGACCGTGATCGTCGACGCGACGTTCTCGCACCGCATCGATCCGTCGGAGCTGCCGCGCTTCGAGAGCGCCGCCCTCGCTGGCGACTACGTCCACCCGCCGGCCGGCGCCATCGGGCGTGGCGACGCCTTCCTCCTGCGGGTGGCCGAGAAGGTCGACGGCACCGTGCTCTCGAACGACTCGTTCCAGGAGTTCCACGGCGAGCACCCCTGGCTCTTCGAGCGGGGTCGCCTGATGGGCGCGACCCCCGTGCCCGGGATCGGCTGGATCTTCACGCCCCGCACTCCAGTGCGGGGGCCGAAGAGCCGGATGGCCGTCCGCGACGAGGAACGGGCGAAGAAGAAGGTCTCGAAGGCCATCGCGGCTGCGACGAAGGAGGCCGTCACGCCTCCGAAGAAGGCGACTCCGAAACGGGCCGAAGCGGCCAAGAGGGCCGACGGGCCGCCGAAGAAGGCCCGTCCCGCCGTCACCCACACGCCGTCGGCCGTGAACGACCCGCTCACGTTCGTCTCCTTCATCGCCGAGCACCCGCTCGGCACCGAGGTCGACGGGCAGGTCGACAGCTACACGTCGCATGGCGCCGTCGTCATGGCGAGGGGCGCCCAGTGCTACGTCCCGCTCGCCAACCTGGCGGTCCCGGCGCCCCGCTCCGCCAAGGAGTTGCTGAAGCGCGGCGAGCACCGGCGTTTCGTCGTGACGGCTCTCGACCCGCAGCGCCGTGGCGTCGAGCTCGCCCTGCCCGGGGTGGGGGTGGTCTCCGGCCGCCCGAGCGAGGACATGATCGCCGCCGAGCTGCGCCTTGCGAAGAAGTCCGCCCGGCCGAAGAAGGCGGCGCCGAAGAAGCCCGCCGCCAAGGTCGCCCCGCCGGCCGGGGCGAAGAAGGCTGCGCCGGTCCCGCCGCCGCGGAAGGCGGCGCCTGTGGCGGCCGAGCCCGCCGCGGCCGAGCCGGTCGTTGCAGTGCCGCCCGTGCGCGAGGAGGCGCCATCCTCCCCGAGGCGGAGCCCGGCTGCGCTGAAGAAGGCGGCCAAGCAGTCCGCCCGCCCGGCGAAGGCGGCGACGAGGAGGGCTCCTCCGCCCACCAGGGCTCCCGCCGAGAAGGGCACCCCGGCAAAGAAGGCGGCGACGGGGAAGGCGCCGGCCGCCGCCGAGCCGCGAACGAAGAAGGCGGCAGAGGCGGCGAAAGCGGCGAAGGCGTCGCCGCGGGCCGCCAAGAAGGCCCAGCAGCCGGCGAAGAAGGCCCAGCAACCGGCGAAGAAGGCCCAGGCGGCCAAGAAGGCCCAGCAGCCGGCAGAGAAGTCCCAGCCGGCCAAGAAAGCCCAGCCGCCGGCCAAGGCGGCCACCGCGACGAAGGCACAGCCAGCCCGGCGATCGGGCCGGGCGAGGGGGCAGTCGGGGCGATGACGGCCCTCCCGAGGCCGGAGGAGCTGCTGCCGCACCGCGAGCCGTTCCTGTTCGTCTCGGAGATCACCTCACTCGAGCCCGGCCAGATGGCCTCCGGGCTCTGGCGCCTCAGCGGGGAGGAGCCGTTCTTCGCCGGCCACTTCCCGGGGCGGCCAACCCTGCCCGGGGTGCTCATGGTCGAGTCGCTCGCCCAGCTCGGGGCGGCGGCCGTGCTCGCCGACGAGCGCTTCGCCGGCCGGCTGCCGCTCTTCGGCGGCATCGACCGGGCACGCTTCCGGCGCCAGGTCGTGCCGGGCGACACCCTCGAGCTGTCCGTCAGGCTGGAGCGGCTCTCCCCCCACGGCGGCGCCGGTCGTGGAGAGGCGAGCGTCGGAGGGCAGGTCGCCTGCGAAACAGGCCTCCTCTTCGTCTTCGCGAGGTGACGCCGGCCTCACCGACCTAGGGCCGAAGGACCCCTTCTGGGGCTCCACTGTTGAGTCCTGCTTGCGTCGGCGTAAGATACAGACAGTGGTTGCATCACCACTCTCAGCGCTCAAGAGGGGCGTTGCCTCGGTTGGCGCCGACGAGGACGGCTTTACGCTCGCCGAAGCGGTCGTGGCCATGCTGCTCATGGCCCTCGTCGTCGTGGCGGTCGAGTGGGGCGTCGTCGGCACCTTGTCCGCCGCCTCCCTCAACAAGCAGCACTCCGTCGCCGCAGCCCTCGTCTCCTCGACGACCGCCCAGGTCGAGGCCATCCCCTTCAACCAGCTCGAGCTCGGGATCGACCCGTCGTGGGACTCCTCCCACGGCGCCTCGCTGACGAGCGACTCGAACGTCAAGGTCGTCTCGGGCACCTACGAGCTCAAGCTCGACGGCAACGCCACGATCCTGACGAGCCAGACCTGCTCCAGCTCGTGCAGCGACCCGCCTCTCGTGCCCCACATCAGCTCGGTCGTGGTCGGCGGCCGTACCTACACCGTGTCGGTCTACCCGACCGCCACCTCCACCTCGGGGCTCGTCGAGGTGGTCGTCGCGGTGACCTGGCGCACCCAGCAGGGCGTCACCGGCAAGGTGGTCGGCGAGCTCCAGGTGGCCAAGCCATGAGCCGCCGGGCACGCGAGCGCGGGGGATGGCCAGGCTTGCGGGCGTCCGCCGGTGACGACGATGGGCTGACGCTCGTCGAACTGCTCGTAGCGGCCCTCGTGACCCTCCTCGTGCTCGCCGCGGTCCCGGCGATCTTCCAGACGGTCAGCGCGACGTCCGCCTCGTCGACCAACATCTCCGACGGCGCGGCGCAGGCGCGCCTCGCCGTCGAGAGCCTGGCCGCCCAGGTCGGCTCGGCGGCCGAGATCTGCCTGCCCACCCAGGTCACGAGCGCCGGTTTCACGGTCCGCATCGGCCAGATCACCTCGACGAGCGGTGCCGGCGGGGCGCTCACGACGACGGGGCGCTGGGATCAGTGGCGCGTCACGAGCAGCGGCCGGCTGCAGGAGGAGACGAGCGCCACCGAGACCGAGGCGTCGTACGGCTTCCCGACCTCGAACCTGTCCTGGAACGGCTGGTTCACGGTGGCGTCCGGCCTCGCCAACGGCGCATCGTCGCCCCCCTTCACCTGGTCCGACGGCACGGACAACACCTTCCCCTCGAGCCCGACGGTCGGCCAGCCCGAGGCGCTCACGATCAACTTCCTCGTGAAGGTCACCGAGCGGGGCAGCAGCGAGACCGTCCAGGTCCGCACGGCGGTGTCGGCGCTCGACGCGCTCGGGACCACGACCACCAGCACGACGACGTCGTCGTCGACCACGACGACGACCACTGTCCCGACCAACTCGTGCTCCACCCTCTCCCCGGCGGACTGAGACGATGACTCGCCCGACCTTCCGTGTGCGGCTCGCCGAGCGGCCCGACGAGGGCAGCTCGATGATCGTCGTCCTCGTCGTCTCGATGCTCCTCATGGCCGCCGTGGCGTCGTCGGCGGCCGTGTCGACCGCCGGGCTGAGCTTCTCGGGCAGCTACACGAGCTCCCAGCAGGGGGCGCTCGCGGCCCAGTCCGGGCTCAACGCCGCCAGCGCCACGATGGACGACGTGTCGACGGTGGCGAGCCTTCCCTGCCCGACGCTGACGGGGCACCTCACCGCCTCCGGCGCCAAGTCGACCTACACGGTGACCGTCGCCTACTACGGCTACCAGACCTCCAACCCGGGCACCCCCGCCTCACTCACCTGCGCCCAGGTGCACGGCGGCTCGTACACGATCACGGCTGGCACCCTCACGTCCCTCGGCAAGGCGCCCGCCGGGATGACGACGACGATGAAGGCCGACGTACGGGTGCAGCAGGGCACGCCGCTCACCGCCCTCGACTACGCGCTGTTCACCGACTACAGCCTCAACCTCGCCAACGGGGCGAACATCTGCAAGACGGGCAGCACGAACTGCGCCGGCGGGACCGGCCCGTCGCCCGACATCTACGACGGCGCCACCTCCGGCATCGTCACCTGCCCGAACGGCGTGCTGAGCGAGGGCGACCTCACCATCTACCAGTCGCTTGCCGCCTCGGGTGCCTGCACGATCGACGGGAGCGCCCAGATCGAGGGCTACGTGACGCTCGCCAACGGGGACGGCTGCTCGCAGCCGACCATCGGCGGCAGCCTCACGGCCTACGGCGTCGACACGAACTCGAAGGACTCGTCCTACGGCGACGGCATCTACATGTCCGGCAACACCTGCGTGGGCAAGAGCGCCACGGCGACCGACGGCAACATCAACCTCGTCAACTCGGCTGCGATCACGACGTCGGCCTTCGCGACGGGCACCATCGCCACGGCGGGGAGCGGGAGCGTCGGCGGCCACTCCCCGGCGGTCTGCCCGTCGTCGTACTGCACGCCTGGTGACTCGTCCGGGCTGAGCGGCGACACGATGCCGCCGATGGTGGCCTGGCCGGTCATCGACCCGAGCGTGGCCGCCTGGTCGGCCGCCGACTACAACGTCGTGCAGATCCCAGGCGGCGCCTACTCGACCTGCTCGAGCTACTTCGCCAACTACAGCTCGGGCGCCAACGACCCGTTCATGAACCAGATCCAGCAGGCCACCGAGCCGACCGTCATCTACGCGCCGACCTGCGCCGTGACCTACTCGCGGTCTCACGTGTTCAACCTGAACGCGAACATCGTGCTCGAGGTGCAGTCGCTCACCTTGCAGAACTCGAACACGTTCCAGGCGAACAGCGGCTCGGGCTTCAGCTCGAGCAAGCCGGTGGACCTCTCGGTGCTCGCCACCGCCCAGTCGTCGTGCACCTACTCGGGCAACATCAGCGGCTCGCCCTGCACGACCCCCGACGGCTCGGCCTGCACGGCCACCTCGTCGGACGGGAGCGGGCCGTGCACCTCGCCGACGCCGTGCAGCCCGTCGACGACGCCGCCCTCCGGCGGGATCTCGGCGGCGAACCAGACCACCTTCTCCTCGAGCGTCGACTCGCTCCTCTACACGCCGGACGTCGCCAGCTGGGGCAACGCACCGAGCATGACGGGCCAGATCCTCGCCTGCGGCGGCATCACCGGGGTGAACGCCTTCGAGCTTGAGTACACGAACAACGCCGCAGCCTCGCTCGGCTCAGCGCTCGGCTCGCTCATCTCGGTGACGGTGAGCGACCGCTACATCGTCTCGGGCGCCTGATCGGGGTCGCCGGCCCGCCGTGCCAGCACCGGCCGGGCGGCCGACGGGCGCGCACCCGCGTGACAATGTGGGACCGTGCGCCTCGCCACCTGGAACGTCAACTCCCTCAAGGCCCGCATGCCGAAGGTCGAGCAGTGGCTTCGTGACGCCCAGCCCGACATCCTCTGCATGCAGGAGACCAAGCTCACCGACGCCGCCTTCCCGACGATGGCCTTCAGCGCCCTCGGCTACGAGTCCGCCCACCACGGCAACGGGCGCTGGAACGGCGTCGCCATCCTCTCGAGGGTCGGCCTCGAGGACGCCAAGCCCGGTTTCGTCGGCGAGGAGCTCGCCGACATCGAGGAGTGCCGCCTCCTCACGGCCAACTGCGGCGGCGTGCGCGTGGCCTCGGTCTACGTGCCGAACGGGCGTGAGGTGGGAAGCGAGTTCTACGTCGCCAAGCTCGAGTGGCTGGAGCGCCTCCGCCGCGACCTCGCCGAGAGCTGCTCTCCGGACCAGCCGATCGCCGTCTGCGGCGACTTCAACGTGGCGCCGGAGGACCGCGACGTCTGGGACATCAAGAAGGTGCACGGCGCCACGCACGTGAGCCCCGAGGAGCGCGAGGCCCTCGAGCGGGTCAAGGCCTTCGGGCTCGCCGACGCCTTCCGGGAGGTCTATCCCGAGGGCGAGAAGCTCTTCAGCTGGTGGGACTACCGGGCGGGCGACTTCCACCAGGGCCGCGGCATGCGCATCGACCTCGTGCTCGTGAGCGAGCCGCTCCGCAAGCGGATCGCCTACGCCCTCATCGACCGGGAGTCGCGCAAGGGGATGGGGAGCGACCAGCCGCCCTCCGACCACGCCCCGGTCTTCGTCGACTTCGCCGACTGACGACGGCCGCTCTCAGCCGACGGTGATCGGGCCGGCGTCGGCGTAGCCCTGGCGCACGCCCTGGCCGGCGCGCCGCGAGAGCTGCTCGGGCTCGTACAGCATCCAGTAGGCGTTGCGGGCGTGCTTGCGCGCCCGGTCCTCGCAGACCGGGACGAGCCGCTCCGGCTCCTCCTCCTCGTTCTCGTGCACGAAGACCTCGAGGATGTGGGTCGAGGTGAGGAGCTGGGCCATCATGATCCCCTGCGAGGCCTCGTGGGCGCAGACCTGGTCGATGGCGGCCCGTCCGGGCATGCCGAGGGCGACGACGATGCCGCAGCCCTCGTTCTCGACGAGCCGCTTGCACTCGACGGCCAGGTCCTTGAAACCAGGCACCGTGCGGCGCACCACCTCGAACCGCTCGCCGTAGCCGGGGCAGTGCTCGAGCTCGTCGACGGCGAAGCCGCCCATGTCCACCCGGGCGAACATCGTGTCGACGACGCCGATCCGCTCCACGCCGCCATCCTGCCAGGAAACCGCCTCCCGCCCGACCGCCTACCATGCTCACGTGGCCTGGGACTTCTCGACCGAGCCTGAGTTCGAGGAGAAGCTCGCCTGGATGCGGGACGTCGTCCGCGACGAGCTCTTCCCGCTCGAAACCCTCCTCCTCGACGAGCACCAGCTCCGCCGAGCACTCGCACCGGTGCAGGAGGAGGTGAAGGCGCGAGGGCTGTGGGCCGCTCACCTCCCCCCGGAGCTCGGAGGAGGGGGTTTCGGGCAGGTGAAGCTCGGCCTCATGCACGAGATCCTCGGCCAGACGCCCTACGGGCCGGTCGCCTTCGGCAACAACGCCCCCGACTCGGGCAACGCCGAGCTGATCGCCATCGGCATCGAGGCGAGCGGTCGTGACGACCAGCGGACCCGGTGGCTCGAGCCGCTGCTCGCAGGCGAGATCCGCTCGGCCTTCTCGATGACCGAGCCCGGGGCGGGCGCCGACCCGACGCTCATCTCGACGCGGGCGGTGCGCGACGGGGACGAGTACGTCATCAACGGGCACAAGTGGTTCACCTCGAACGGCTCGGTCGCCGACGTCCTCGTCGTGATGGCCGTGACCAACCCGGACGTCCACCCCTACCAGGGCTCGTCGATGATCCTCGTGCCCGCCAAGACGCCGGGCGTCGAGATCGTCCGCGACATCGCGACGATGGAGGACCCCGTCGAGCACTTCGGCCGCTTCGGGGCGCACTCCGAGATCATCTACAGGGACGTGCGGGTGCCGGTCGAGAACCTGGTCGGCCGGGAGGGCGACGGCTTCCGGCTCGCCCAGCAGCGGCTCGGCCCGGGGCGGATCCACCACTGCATGCGCTGGCTCGGCCAGTCGCGCCGTGCCTTCGACATGCTCTGCGAGCGGGCCGTCTCCCGCTACGCCCACGGGTCGCTCCTCTCGGAGAAGCAGACCGTGCAGAACTGGGTGGCCGACTCGCTCGCCGAGATGACGGCGGCCCGCCTCATGACCCTCTACGCCGCCTGGAAGATGGACCGGGAGGGCGCCCAGGCGGCCCGGGTCGAGATCGCCATGATCAAGTTCTACGGGGCCAAGGTCCTCTACGACGTGATCGACAGGGCGATCCAGGTGCACGGGAGCCTCGGTTTCTCGACCGATCTGCCGCTCGAGCACATGTACCGGGCAGCGAGGGCCGCCCGCATCTACGACGGCCCCGACGAGGTGCACCGGGTGACGGTGGCCCGCCAGGTGCTGAAGGGCTACCGGCCGAGCGAGGTCCCGACCGAGCACGTGCCCACCCGTCGCGAGGCGGCGCTGCGCAAGTTCGCCGACCTCCTCGAGGACAGCGCGCTCGAGGGCTGAGATGGGGGTCGCCGGGCTCGGCTTCCTGCCCTGCGAGCAGATCGGGGAGCGGCCCCACCTCATGGTCGACGGGTCGGCCCGGCCGTCGTCGGTCCTGACGCTCTCGCACTGGCCCTCGTCGCCCACGCCCCGCCTGCTGTGGCGGGACCTCTCGGCCGAGATCGTGCTCGCCTACCTGCGGGGCGCCACCGAGGGGCCGGCCGCCTCGACCGACCTCGGGCCCGTGCTGGCGGCGGGTGCCTCGGCCGAGGCGGTGACCAACGACCACTTCGACGAGGACGGCCTCGTGTCGGTCTTCGCCGCCATGGTGCCCGAGTCGGCCCTCGGCGTGGCCGAGCTGCTCGTCGACGTGGCCTCCTGCGGCGACTTCGGTGTCGTGCGCTCGGAGCGGGCCGCCCAGATCGCCTTTGCGATCCCGGGGCTCGCCGAAAAGGAGGCGGGCCCCGGGTCGGGGACGGGGGAGCGGTACCTGGCGGCGCTCGGCCGTTTCGCCGAGCTGCTCGGGCGCCCGGACCGTTTCAGGGGCCTCTGGGCCGACGAGTTCGCCGACCTCCGGCTCGGGCGGGACGCCCTCTCGAGCGGGGCGGTCGAGATCGAGGAGGTGGCGGAGCTCGACTTCGCCGTCGTGCGCCGCGGCGACGCGCCGCCCGGTGCTGTCGGCGTGGCCGAGATGTCGGGCCGCCTGCCGGGGGCCTCGGGCGGGCTGCCGGTGCACGCCGTGGCGGTCCACTCGGCGACGCCCTGTTCGAGGATCCTCGCCTTCGACGGCCACTTCTGCGAGCTCTACCTGCGCTACGAGGGCTGGGTGCGCTACGTGAGCCGCCCCGTCGCGCTCAGGCCGGACCTTGCCCCGCTCGCCGCCGAGCTGTCGGCGCTCGAGCCGGGCGCCCCGCGGGGCGGCGTCGAGTGGGACGCGAACGCCGTCGGGGCGATCATCGGCCGCCTCCGCCCGGCGGGCGAGGGTCGGACGGGGCTTGCGCCCGAGGTCGTCCGCTCGACGGTGGAGTCGTACCTGGCGCGGGCCGAGCCGGCATGGGACCCGTTTCGTGCCGGTGGCGGCTACATCCCGCCGGCCGAGCGCCCCGGCTACACGACGGGGGGCGGTGGTGGCGGCAGCGGGCCCGGCTCCCGTCGCCCCCGGCGGGGTCGCCGCCCCCGGAGGCGCTGAGGGCGCCCCCGGCGGGGGCGCCCGGGTGGCCGCCCTCAGTGGACGGGCACGCCCCAGAGCGGCATCCAGCGTTCCTTGTCCGGCTCGATCTTGAGGTCCTCGGCGAGGACGTTCTGGAGCCGCATCTCGCCCTCGAGGTCGCGCTTCTCCGGCCCGGTCGGCATGAAGGGGTAGAAGGCCCCCCGCTTGTAGAGGTAGACGAGGTAGAGGCTCGCCGGGGCGGCCGTCCCCTTCGGGCGGAAGCCGAACACGGTGCAGAGGAGCTGGGGGCCGTAGCCCTGCTCCTGCAGTGTCGTGTTGACCATGTGGACCTCGGTCACGAGCTTCTGGTTGTCGGCGTCGTGGATGACGACCCAGTGGTAGCCGTAGGTGTCGCTCTGCTCGGTCACCGAGGTGGTGGTGTCCAGCCCGAGCAGCTGCTCGAACTGCTCGGTCGTCTGGGCGAAGGGCTGGCCCGAGGCAGGCTTGTAGCAGACGCCCGCCTGACCCGAGGGCTCGAGGCCCTCGGCGACGTCGAGCGTCACGACGGCCCCTGGGAGGCCGAAGAGGGCGTCGAGGTTCGACTCGACGGGTTTCGTGCGCCCGAGGAGGACGTCGAAGAGTCGCATGCTGTACTGGCGGCTTCTTGCGGGCTTCTCGGCTGGGCGGCTCAGACCGCTGCGCCGCGGCCCATTTGGGCCTCGAGCTTGGCGAGCTGCTCGAGCCGCTTCTCGAGGCTCGGGTGCGTCGAGAAGAGGGACGAGAGCGAGGCGCCCTTGGCGAAGGCCGGGGCGAAGAAGAAGGCGTTGAAGTGCTCGGCCGCTCTCAGGTCCCTCGTCGGGATGCGGCTCATCTCACCGCTCACCTTGACGAGGGCGTTGGCGAGCAGCCGGGGCTGGCCGATGAGGATGGCCCCCGACCGGTCGGCCGCCAGCTCCCGGTAGCGGGAGAGCGCCCGGATGAGGACGAAGCTGATGCAGTAGATGATCGCCGAGAAGGCGAGCGCACCGAGCTCGAAGAGCACGAGCTGGCCCTGGCCGCCCTGGTTGCCTCCTCGTCCCCTCCCGCCGCCGAGGCCGCCGAACATGTCGCTCCAAAGGAGCATCCTCGTCAAGAAACCCGCCAGGATCCCGAGGAAGCTCGCCACGGTCATGACGGCGACGTCGCGGTGGGCGACGTGCGACAGCTCGTGCGACAGGACAGCTTCGAGCTCCGGCTCGTCGAGGCGACGGAGGATGCCGGTCGTCACGCAGACGACGGCGCTCTTCTGGTTGCGCCCGGTGGCGAAGGCGTTCGGAAGGTCGGTCTCGGCGATGGCCACCTTGGGCTTCGGCATGTCCGCCAAGTTGCAGAGCCGGTCGACGACGGCGTGCAGCTGCGGCGCTTGCTCGGGCGTCACGATCTTTCCGTGCATGGAGAAGAGGGCGATCTTGTCCGAGAAGTAGTACTGGGCGATCAGCAACGCGAGCGGGATGATGATGATGAGCGCCAGCGACACGTGCGCCAGGAACAGCGCCGTGACGAAGATGGCGTAGAGCAGCCCGAGCAGGAAGACGGTGGTCATCATGCGGGCGGTGAGCCCTCGGTCGACGGGATAGCGGCTCCGTGATGCCATGGTTCTCAAGCCTCCCCGGGTTCCCCGGAGTCTGCGGAGTTGAGGAGCTCACGCACCTCGGCGAGGGTCGAGCCCTCGTGCGGGACGGTGAGCTCGGAAGGGATGAAACGGCCGGGGTCGACGGGCGAGCCGCTCGTCCTCACCTTGTCGATGAGCTGCGAGAGGGCGCCGGCGAACTCGGCCTCGTCGCCGTTCTCGAGGGCCTTGTTGAGCTTGGCGTCGAGGGTCTCGAGCTCGGAGGCGGTCGAGTCCGCCAGCTCGTACTGCCCCCCGCCGAGGATGCGCACGATCACTGCTGGGCCCCGTCGCCGTCGAGGCTGAAGAGGCCCTCGTCCGCCTCGCCTTCCCCGCCTTGTCCTTCGGCGGGGGGCGCGCCGGCCGCGCCGGTCGTGTCAGCCGCGCCGGTCGCCGCCGTCTGCGAGGCCGGCTGGGCCGTCTCGTCGCTGCCGGGCGTGTCGGCCACGAGCTCTGCCTGGGCGGTCTCGCCGTTCGGCCCGGTGTCGGCGTCCTCGGTCCCGCTCCCCGCAGGGAGCGACGAGGTCGGCGTCCCGCCGCCGAGCTGGCCCTTCAGCTGGGCGAGCTCGAGGTCGACCTGGTTGGACTGGCTCGTCTTGTCGAGCTCGGCCTGCAGGGGGTCGGTGCTCCCGGAGAGGTCGGTGAGCGCCCCCGAGGCCATGAGCTCGTCGATGGCTCCGGCGCGGGCCTGCATCTGGGCGATCTTGTCCTGTGCCCGCTGCATGGCCATGCCGGTGTCGCTCATGGACTCCGAGATCCCGGCGACGGCCTCGCCGATGTTCGTCTGTGCCTGGGCGGCCGTGTAGGAGGCCTTGAGGGTCTCTTTCTGGGTACGGAAGGCCTGCACGCGGGCCTCGAGGGTCTGCAGCGTCGCCGTGAGGCGGTCCTGCTGCGCGACGAGCTGGTCGTGCTGGGACTTGAGTCCCTCGAGCTGGGTGCCGATGGTGGCGCGCCGCGAGAGCGCCTCGCGGGCGAGGTCCTCCCGGTTCTGGCCGAGCGCCTGACGGGCCTGGTCCTGCAGCTTGGCGGCGGACTGCTGCAGCTGGGTCGCCTGCAGCTCGATGCGCTTGCGGGCGGTCGCCACCTCGGCCACGCCTCTGCGCACCTGCTGGAGCTGCTCGAGCTGCTTCTCGTAGGAGAGATCCAGCGTCTCACGGGGGTCCTCGACCCGGTCCATGACCTTGTTCGCCTTCGCCTGAACGATCGACGTCAGGCGCTTCATCACTCCCATTCGCGTTCCTCTCTTCGCCCCTCGGGCACCTTCTGGAGGGCGGCGCCGCCCAGCCGCGCGGCCACCGGCGAGCCACCCCCCTCCGTACTCGGAAGTGTAGGGCTCGCTCCCGTGACCTGGGGCACCGGGCGGAGCGACCCCCGGTACCCTCTCGCCCTGATGAGCGCACACGACATCGACCGGCTCTGCCTCATGACGGTCCATGCCCATCCCGACGACGAAGCCTCGAAGGGCCCGGCGACCGTGGCGAAGTACCACGCAAGCGGCGTGCACACCGTCCTCGTGACCTGCACCGGCGGGGAGGAGGGCGACATCCTCAACCCGGCGATGGACACGCCCGAGGTGCGGGACAACCTCGCCGAGGTGCGGGCGAAGGAGCTCCAGGCGGCGGCCGACGTCATCGGCTACGACGAGGTGGTCCTCCTCGGCTACCGGGACTCGGGCATGCCGGACAGCGAGGCCAACTCCCACCCCGACAGCTTCGCCTCGGCGCCGCTCGAGGAGGCGGTCGGCCGGCTCGTCGAGGTCGTGCGGCGGGTCCGCCCGCAGGTGATCGTCGCCTATGGGGACGATCACACGGGCTACCCCCACCCGGACCACATCCGCGCCCACGAGATCGCGCTGGCTGCCTTCGAGGCGGCTGGCGACCCCGGGCGCTACCCGGGCTCGGGCGAGCCGTTCGAGCCGTCCAAGCTCTACTACACGATCTGGTCGCGAAAGCGCATCATCCTCACCCACGAGAAGTTCCTCGAGCTCGGGCTCGAGTCGCCCTTCGACGACTCCTGGTTCGAGCGACGGCCGGACCAGGAGGAGCGGATCACGACCTCCATCGACCTGTCCGGTTTCGAGGACGTGCGGCGCGAGGCGCTCCTCGCCCACGCCAGCCAGGTCGACCCGACGTCGAAGTGGTGGTTCGGGCTCCCACCCGACGTGGCGCGGACCATCCACCCCTTCGACGACTACGAGCTCGCCCGGTCGCGGGTCGAGACGCTCTTCCCCGAGACCGACCTCTTCTTCGGGGTGCCGGCCGCCGTCCGCACCTGAGCGGCCCCTGCCGCTCGCGCCGCCCGCCGGGGCGTGCGAGTGACCGCCGGGAAACAACCGGCCCGCCCTCTTGTAACATCCTCGCCACACACCATCCAGAGCTTTCGCGGGCCGTCACGGTTCGCTTCCGAAACGGAGGACTTCATGGCGAAGTGGCTGACCCAGGAATGGCTTGACGAGGGCAGGGCGCTCGCCGAGTCGCAGCCGGAGCGCCCCGGCGCAACCGCCCGCATGCAGTACGTCGTCACCGGGGGACCGGACGGCGACGTGAAGTACTACTGGGTGCTCGAGAACGGCAAGCTGCTCGAGAGCAGCCTGGGCGAGCTGCCGGACGCCGAGGTGACGCTCACCCAGAGCTACGAGGACGCCATGCGCATCCAAAAGGGCGAGCTCGACGCCAACGCCGCCTTCATGCAGGGGCGCGTCAAGGTCACGGGCAACATGGCCAAGCTCATGTCGCTCCTGCCGATCACGAACTCGCCCGAGTACAAGGCCCTCCAGAACGAGATCCTGGAGAAGACCGAGTTCTGATCACCTCGTAGCGCTCCTCCCGGCCTGGGCGGAGCCTCCAGCGAAAGTGCGAACTGTGCAGGAATTCGAGGGACTCTCGAAAAAGTCCCTCCACTTTCCGCACAGTTCGGCTTTTTGGGGCGGGTCGCCCGGCCGGCGCCCGCCCGGGCAGCCGAGTCAGGCCCGCATGAGCTCCCTCAGCTCCCGGAACCCGACGAGGGCGGCGCCGGCACGCTCGACGAGCGCCCGCAGCCCGTCCGGCCCGGCCGACAGCAGGAGCTCGTAGTCGTCGGCCCGCCCCTCCCAGTCCGGTGACATCGCCCGCAGCTCGGGCGTGTCCAGGGCCGGGTGCAGGTACACCTCGGTGACCCCCGGCTCGAGGGCGGCGAAGGCCTCCGCCAGGGCCGCACGCGACCCGACCCCGCCCGAGACCCAGAGGAAGTGGTCGGGGAACACGACGCCCCGCTCCGCCGCCAAGGACCGGAACGGGAAGCCGATCAGCCGTTCGGTCGCCGCCCCCGACAGCCGCAGCGGGAGGCGGAACTCGTCGGCGAGGTCGAGGTAGACGTCGAAGAACTCCGGCCGGAGCTGGAGCGTCCCCATGTGCGAGTCGAGGTGGCTCACGTCGAAACCCCAGTAGATCGCCCGCTCGATCTGCGCACGGCACTCACGCCGCACCTCGTCGAGGTCGGCGTGCTCCCATACGTCCGCCACCGTGCGCGGGAAGCCGCCGTCGCCGTCGAGGAGCGACGGCGCCTGGGTGATCGGCCCCCAGCGGTAGAGGTCCCACTCGGCGTTGAGGGTCAGGTGGACTCCGACGTCCTCGCCCCGGTACTCGGCCGCCGCCCCACGCGCCCAGGGGCAGGGGACCATCAACGAGGCGGACGTGGCGGCCCCGCGGCGCAGGGCGTCGTAGACGCCGGCGTTGGCCGAGTGCGAGCTCCCGAGGTCGTCACAGTTCACGATCACGAGCCGGTCGTCGGCCGAGAAACCCAGCCGGGCGGCGAGCGTGGCAGCCACATCCGGGAGGGTAGTGGAGGCCGCCCCGGTCGTAGGATGCCCGCCATGTCCCGGTTCGGCGTCACCGTCCCCTTCGACCGCACGCCGCTCGGCGACCACAAGGACATCGTCGAGGAGCTCGTCTCCCTCGGCTACACCGACGCCTGGTCGGCCGAGGCGAGCGGCACCGACGGCTTCGTCCCGCTCGCCATGACCGCCGCCTGGGCGCCCGAGCTCCAGCTCGGCACCGCCATCGTCCCGTCGTTCACCCGCGGCCCGGCGACGCTCGCCATGTCGGTCGCCACGATGGCCGAGGCGGCGCCGGGGCGCTTCACCTTCGGGCTCGGCAGCTCGTCGGACGTCATCGTCGAGCGCTGGAACGGCATCCCCTTCGTCGAGCCGTACAAGCGCAACCGCGACATGGTCCGTTTCCTCAAGGCCGCCCTCTCGGGCGAGAAGGTGAGCGAGGCGTACGACACCTTCGAGGTGAAGGGGTTTCGCCTCGAGCGGCCGCCGGCGGTCGTTCCGCCGATCCTCGTCGCCGCCCTCCGCCCGGGCATGCTCCGACTCGCCGGACGGGAGGCGGACGGCACCATCACCAACTGGCTCTCCGCCGAGGACGTTCGCCGCCTCGTGCCGGAGGTGGGCGAGGGCAAGCACATCGTCTGTCGCGTCTACGTCTGCGTCACCGAGGACGCCGAGGCGGTGCGGCGGACCTCCAAGATGCTGGTCGCCGCCTACATGAACGTCGAGGTCTACGCGAGGTTCCAGGAGTGGCTCGGGCGGGGGCCGCAGCTCGAGGCGATGTGGGCCGCCTGGAGGGCCGGCGACCGCAAGGCGGCGGTGGAGGCCATCCCCGACGAGGTGGTCGACGATCTCGTCATCCACGGCACGGCCGAGGAGTGCCGGGCGCACGTGCAGCGCTACGTCGACAACGGGGTGACGATCCCCGTCCTCCAGCCCCTCCCGATCGGGACCGAGCCGATGGAGACGATCAGGCTGCTGGCGCCGGCGAAAGCCTGAGCCGCCTCACTCCCGCACGCCGCCCCGCACCTTCTCCTGCAGCCTCTCGTCGCGCTCGCGCACCTCGGCGACCATCGCGCCGGTGAAGGCGTCGAGGGCCGCCGCGACCGACTCGTCCGAGAGGGCGATCATCCTCGCAGCGAGGAGGCCGGCGTTGCGCGCCCCGTCGATGGCGACCGTGGCGACCGGGATGCCCTTCGGCATCTGCACGATCGAGAGGAGCGAGTCGAGCCCGTCGAGCTTGGAGAGGGCGATCGGCACGCCGATGACGGGCAGCCGGGTGACCGCTGCGATGACGCCGGGGAGGTGGGCGGCCCCGCCGGCGCCGGCGATGATCGCCTTGATCCCGCGGCCGGCGGCCTGGCGGGCGTAGGCGATCGTGTCGTCCGGCGTGCGGTGCGCCGAGAGCACCCGCATCTCGGAGGCGATGCCGAGCTCCGAGAGGACCTTGGCGGCCTCGGACATGACCCCGAAGTCCGAGTCGCTTCCCATGACGATGGCGACGGTCACGGCGAGTCCTTTCCTTTCCTTCTGCGGCTCTTCCGTCCCGCCGGCGGCGGCAACGGGGAGATCTTGCGCACGAGCATGCCGCAGGCGACACCGATGGCCGCCCCGGCGATCACGTCGGAGGCGTGGTGGATCTTGACGTGGACGCGGCTCGTGGCGACGACGGCGGCCAGTACGAAGTAGAGCGGCCCGAGAGGGTCCTGGTCCGAGAGCAGCGTGGCGGCGCAGAAGGCCGACGTGGCGTGGCCGCTCGGGAAGCTCGAGGTGAGCGGCTGGCGAAACGGGTACGGGTGCACGATCCCCTCGGCGACCGGCCGGCGGCGACCGAACAACGTCTTCAGCCCGGCGTTCACGAACACCGACTCGACGCCGATCGCCACGAGGGCGCGGATGGCCGCCCGCTCGTCGTTCGGCCGCCCGCGCAGCCACCGGACGAGGGCGAGCATCACCCAGATCTGGCCGAACTCGCCGAGCGAGGAGGCGGTGTAGAAGATCCGGTCGGCGGCGGGGTCGCCGCGAAGCTCGTCGAAGAAGGCGTCGGCCCGCCGGTCGAGCTCCCGGATCCACGCCCACATCAGGCGGGCAGCGTAGTGGGGACGGTCGACCGCCCCGATCCGGCCGGTCGCAGGCTCAGGCGGGGACGGCCCTCGGGAGGGTCCTCAGGCGAACCGGCGTGGCGACGACCGGCGCCATCTCCTGCGAAGCCCGCTCGGGGTCTCCCCCGAAGACGGGGCAGTAGGCCTGGAAGGAGCACCACTTGCAGAGCGGCGACGGGTTGGGGCGGAAGTCCGTCCGCTCGCAGGCGCGCTCGATCGCCGTCCAGACGGCCCTGGCGCGCTGGTGCACGCCGCGCAGTGACTGGTCGGTCGTGTCGGCCGAGACGACGACCCGGTCGCGCAGGTACATGAGCCGCACGACGGCCGGCCGCTCACCGGTGACGAGCTCGCAGAGGAAGGCGTAGAGCTGGAGGGACGAGAGCCTCGAGCGCGAGTGCTCGAGCCGCGGCGCCCGCCCGGTCTTGTAGTCGACGACGGCCAGCCCGCCGCCGGCGCAGCGGTCGAGCCGGTCGATGATGCCGCGCAGGGTCATGCCGCTCACCTCGGCCGAGAGGTCGAGCTCGGTGGCGGCCACGTCGACCTGGTCCGGGTCCTCGAGCTCGAAGTAGCGGTCGACGAGGACCGAGGCCTCCCGCTGCAGCTCCTCGTGGCCCGCCTCGCTGAGCTGCAGGTCGACGAACTCGTCGGTCGAGCTCAGCTCGTCGAAGGCCCGCGCCAGGCACGCCTCGGCGGTCGGGCGGTCGCGGCTCCCGGCGGCGTGCTCGTCGAAGAGCAGCTGGAGCGCCCGGTGCACGAGCGTCCCGCGCACGGCATGGATCGACGTGACCTCGGGCAGCCGCTCGACGACCGAGAAGCGGAAGGACAGCGGGCAGCTCGTGAACGCCGAGATCTTCGACGGGGTGAGCGTGCTCGGCAGCGGCAGGGACATGACGCGGCCAGGCTACGCGGGGGCTGTAACGGGGTCGCGGATCCCCTCTCACCAGGAAGGCCGCTAAAGCGGGGCGGGCGCCGGAGCCCGGCTCCCCCTCAGGGAAGGGGCGGTCCCGTCGGCGAGCCGGGGGTGCCGGGCGGGAGCCCGCCCGGCCACGGGTCGGTCGGCGAGCCGGGAGTGCCGGGAGGTGGGAACCCACCGGGGCCGCCGGGGGCGCCGGGGAAGCCCGGCATCGAGCCCATGGAGCGACGCCGTGCCCGCTCGCGGTTGAGGTAGGCCATCATCCCCACCCCGAGGGTCTTCACCGCCCAGCGCCCGGTCACGAGCATCGTGGCGGTGAAGCCGACGAAACCGACGGCGACGAGCACGATCGGCAGGACAAGGCTGTGCGAGGCCGAACAGCTGCCGCTCTGGCCGAGGATCGACGGGCCGCTCACGCAACCGGCGTTGCTGACCGCCGCCTCTCCGTTCTTCGCGGCGTCGTAGACGAGGAGCACGCCGCCGACGGCGAACACGAGGAAGAACCCGAAGAGAGCGAGCATCGCCCGACGCAGCATCCGCGTCGCACGCTCGGCGCCAGTAGAGAGTTCGTCGTCCATGTCGTCCCCGCCATTCTGCCAGGGGAGTGCCTCTCGTGACTGCCACGACCGTTAGGTGGCGCTTTCCTTTGGGTATTCGCCGGGGGTTACCCAACACTGTCTTTGAAGTTCAGGGAGGAACAGACGATGGGTGGTATGGGACTCGGCCTCGTGCTCTTTGCCGTCGGGGCCATTCTGCGTTTCGCTATCTATGCACCGAACGACCATGCGAACTGGGGCACGATCGGGGTCATCCTCATGATCGTCGGCGCCGTCGCCTTCGTCGTCGGTGCCGTCATCGAGGCGCCTCGCCGCATGCGGCGCTCGCGTCAGACCGTCCGGCGCTCGGACGGTTCCATCGAGCAGGTCGAGCAGGACCGCTACATCGCCTGACTCTTCGGCCCCCGCCCGCTCGCCGCGGGCGGGGGCCCGATCTCAACGGGTGCGTCCGGCCGCTTCGGCGGGGCGCACCCGTTTTTCGTTCCACGGGTTCTCTCGCAGGGGATGGACCCGTAGTAGAACCGTGAGATGCCCGGCGGCCCTGCATCGTGAGCGTCGCCGCGGGCACGAGCGCCGGCGACCTCCTCTTGCTCGCGGCGGCCGGCCTTGCCGCCGGGACGATCAACGGTGTGGCGGGCGGGGGGACGCTCGCCTCGTTCCCGGCCCTTCTCGCCACCGGGCTTCCCGCCCTGAGGGCGAACATCACCTCGACCGTCGGGATCTGGCCCGGTTACCTCGGAGGAGTGGCCGGGTTTCGCAAGGAGGTCGGCGATCAGCCGAAGCGGGTCGCCCGTTACTCGCTCCCGGCCTTCCTCGGCGCCCTGGGCGGGGCGCTCCTGCTCCTCGTCACGCCGAGCGGCGCCTTCACCCGCGTCGTTCCCTACCTCGTCCTGCTCGCCTCGGCTCTCTTCGCCGCCCAGCCGGTGCTCGCCAAAGCGCTCCAGCGCCACCAGCACGAGCACCCCGAGCGGACCAAGGCCGCCTGGGTCGGCACGTTGCTCGGCGCCGTCTACGGCGGCTATTTCGGGGCGGGCCTCGGCGTGGTGCTGCTCGCCCTTCTCGGCATCGCACTTCCGGACAAGTTGGTGCGCACGAACGGCCTTCGCAGCGTGCTCTCGCTCGTCGTCAACACCGGGGCGCTCCTCGTCTTCCTCGTGCATGGCCAGGTCGCCTGGGCGGACGCCGGCGTGCTGGCCGGCTGCAGCCTCGTCGGCGGCTACGGGGGAGCCCGGCTCGCGAGGAGGCTTCCGACCGTCGTGTTCCGCATCGTGGTCATCGCGCTCGGGCTCGCCACGGCGATCAAGCTGTTCGTGGGCTGAGAGTCGCGAAACCCCCTGAAGACGGCTGAATCCCGGCAATCCTGAGCGATCCGGTCTGATTAGCCCCTCCGCTGTCGGGTACTCACCACAGCGTGTCTAGGGGAGTAGCAGTCGTCACGGGTGGTTCCGCCGGCGTCGGCCGGGCCACCGCGATCGAGTTCGCACGTCGTGGCTACGACGTCGCCGTGCTCGCCCGCGGGCGAGCCGGGATCGACGCCGCCGTGCGCGAGGCCGAGGGGCTGGGCGTGAGAGCCGTCGGCCTCGAGGTCGACGTCAGGGACTTCGACTCGGTGCTCGGCGCCGCAAAACAGGTCGAGGACACCCTCGGCCCGATCGACGCCTGGGTGAACAACGCCATGACGACGGTGTTCAGCTTCATCGAGGAGGTCTCGCCCGGCGAGTTCGAGCGGGCGACCGAGGTGACCTACCTCGGGCAGGTGCATGGGACGATGGTCGCCCTCCGCCTCATGGAGCCGAGGGACCGCGGCACGATCGTCAACGTCGGCTCGGCGCTCGCCTTCGTGGGCATCCCCCTCCAGTCGGCCTACTGCGGGGCCAAGTTCGCCTGCCGTGGCTTCTTCGAATCGGTCCGGGCGGAGCTCATCCACAAGAGGAGCAAGGTGCGCATCGCCATGGTCCACCTGCCCGCCGTGAACACACCGCAGTTCGGCTGGTGCGAGAACCGGATGCCGCACTACCCCCAGCCGGTGCCGCCGATCTACCAGCCGGAGGTGCCGGCCCGGCGCATCGTCGAGGCGGCCGAGCGCGGGCGCTCGAGCATCGTCGGGAGCTGGAACCGGCTCCTCATCGGCGTCGCCGCCGTCGCCCCGACGGTCGTCGCCCACTTCGCCGCCCGCACCTGCGTCGACTCCCAGCAGACCGGGAAGCCTCCCTCGTCGACGCCGCCGAACCTCCTCGAGCCCCGCGACGTCACCGAGGACTTCGGTGCCCACGGCATCTTCGACCGCGAGGCCAAAGGCGTCCGCAGCCGGCAGTTCCTGAAGGGCCTGCCGCACACCGCCGCCATGTTCGCCCTCGCCGTCAAGGACACGGTGGCGGACCGCATGGCCTCGCACGGCTCGCACGATCCCTCTCGCACCTGACCGCACGAAACCCAAGGAGCCCGAAATGTCCACGACCGTCGCCGACCACCTCCTCGCACGCCTCAGGGAGTGGGGTGTCGAGAAGGTGTTCGCCTACCCGGGCGACGGCATCAACGGCATCCTCGGCGCCTTCGGCCGGGCCGGCAACACGCCGCAGTTCGTGCAGGCTCGCCACGAGGAGATGGCGGCCTTCGAGGCCGTCGGGTACGCCAAGTTCGGGGACCGTTTCGCCGTCTGCATGGCGACGTCGGGGCCGGGCGCCATCCACCTGCTGAACGGGCTCTACGACGCCAAGCTCGACCACGTCCCGGTCGTCGCCATCGTCGGCCAGACGAGCCGGTCGGCCATGGGCGGCGCCTACCAGCAGGAGGTCGACCTGCAGACCCTCTTCAAGGACGTCTGCAACCAGTACGTCGAGACGGCCATGGTGCCCCAGCAGTTCCCGAACCTGATCGACCGGGCCATCCGGGTCGCCCTCACGACGAAGTCGCCGACCTGTGTCATCATCCCGTCCGACCTGCAGGACCTCGAGTACTCGCCGCCCGGGCACGCCTTCAAGATGGTCCCCTCGAGCGTCGGGCTGGTGGCGCCGAGGATCGCCCCGGACGACGCCGCGCTGCGCCGGGCGGCCGACATCATCAACGCGGGCGAGAAGGTCGCCATCCTCGTCGGCCAGGGCGCCCGGGGCGCTCGCGACGAGCTCGTCGAGCTCGCCGACATCACCGGGGCCGGCGTGGCGAAGGCCTTGCTCGGAAAGGACGTCCTTCCCGACGACCTCCCGTTCGTGACGGGCTCGATCGGCCTTCTCGGCACCCGGCCGAGCTACGAGCTGATGATGGGCTGCGACACGCTCGTCACCGTCGGCTCGAGCTTCCCCTACACCCAGTTCATGCCCGAGCTCGACCAGGCTCGCGCCGTCCAGATCGACCACGACGGGTCGCTCATCGGCATGCGCTACCCCTACGAGGTCAACCTCGTGGCCGACGCCAGGACGGCGCTGCAGGCGCTCCTCCCGCTCCTCGAGCGGAAGTCCGACCGGTCGTGGCGCGAGAAGACCGAGCTGAACGTGGCGCGCTGGTGGGAGGTGATGCAGCGCGAGGCGATGGTCGACCCGGGCCAGGGCGACATGGTGAACCCGATGCGGGTCGCCTGGGAGCTGTCCGAGCGCCTCCCCTCGAACGCCATGGTGGCCTCCGACTCTGGCTCGGCCGCCAACTGGTACGCCCGGCAGATCAAGTTCCGGGGCGACGTGCGCGGCTCGCTCTCGGGCAACCTCGCCACGATGGGCCCGGGCGTCCCCTACGTCATCGGCGCCAAGTTCGCCCACCCGGACCGCCCCGCAATCGCCCTCGTCGGCGACGGCGCCATGCAGATGAACGGCCTGGCGGAGCTCGTCACGATCCGGCACTACTACGAGCAGTGGACCGACCGGCGCCTCGTCGTCGCCATCCTCCACAACAACGACCTCAACCAGGTCACCTGGGAGATGCGGGCGATGGAGGGCTCGCCGAAGTTCGTCGAGTCGCAGACGCTGCCGGACATCTCGTACTCGACCTTCGCCAACTCGATCGGCCTGCTCGGGATCGACGTCGGCAAGGGCGAGCAGCTCGGCGACGCCTGGACCGAGGCGCTCTCGGCCGACCGGCCCTGCGTCCTCGACATCCGCACCGACCCCAACTTCCCGCCCATCCCGCCCCACGCCCAGCTCGACGAGATCCGCTCCATGACGAGCGCGCTCCTGAAGGGCGACGAGGACGCCTGGCAGATCGTCCGCACGGGCGTGAAGACGAAGCTGCAGGAGTTCCTGCCCGGGACGAAGGGCTCCTAGATGGCGCTCCCCGCCCTCACCGACCTCCTGCGGCGCCCCGGCACGGGCGGCGCCGAGCACAACGGCTCCTCGCCGAACGGGTCGGCCTCGGGTGCCCCGGCCCGCTCCGCCCTCGTCGGCATCGACCACCTCGTGAAGGACATCAGGACAGGACGCTTCGAGCAGACGATGGCGGCCCTCACGGCCGGCGGCGCCGCCATCACCGCCCTCGAGATCTTCACCGAGCACGACGGAGCCAGCTTCGGCAACAAGATGATGTGGCTCCCCATCGCCATCATCCCGACGGCCGTGCCGGTCGGCATCGCCTCGGTGTTCTCGCGCAGGGTGGCGAAGACGGCCCTGCCGGTCGTCTCGGCCATGATCGTGGCGAACGGCCTGCAGGGCACCTACCTCCACTGGCGCGGGATCGCCCAGAAGCCGGGAGGTCTGCGCAAGAACCTCCGCTACAACATCGAGATGGGGCCGCCGATGTTCGCCCCTCTCCTCGCCTGCATGGTCGGTGGCACGGGGCTCCTGGCGGCGATCCTGCGCCGCGAGGGCGAATGACGCGGATCTCCTTCACGCGAGTTTCGAAGGAGCGGACCGGGACCACTCCGGGGAACAAGGGCCGCTACGAGGGCTACGACGTCCTCGGCCAGGTGTCGCACTGGGACGAGCACACCACCGAGGTCGTGCTCGGGCGGATGGACGACGCCCAGCGGGCGAGCGAGCACCTCCTCGAGTCGCTCCGGTTCTTCTCGCCCGACGAGGGCCGCACGGCCGAGGCGCTCACCGACCAGCTGCTCGCCCAGTTCGACGAGCCGAAGATCCCGGTGCTCCACCTCGTCGACCAACGCCTTGCGGCGGGCGACACCGACGGGTGGCGTTACGAGGACCTGCCCGAGGACGGCGACCTGTGGCGCCGCAGCCTGGCTGCGCTCAACGAGGACGCCACCTCGCGGCACGGCCGTCGTTTCTCGGAGTGCTCCCGGGAGGAGCAGGCGGCCCTCGTCTCGGACATGCAGAGCTCCGAGACCTGGCACGGCTGGAAGTCGGCCCGAGTGTGGAGCGTCTGGACGCGCTACACGTGCGCCGCCTTCTACGGCCACCCGTGGGCCTGGAACGAGGTGGGTTTCGGCGGCCCCGCCTACCCGCGGGGCTACAAGGTGCTCCGCGCCGGATGGCGCGAGCCGTGGGAGGAGCCGGAGGTGGACGCCGAGGACCCGGTGCCGTGGGCGGACCGCGTCGAGGCGGCCCGCAAGCACCACGAGCAGTTCCTGCCGGCGCCCCCGGCGGCTCGGTCGGCCGAGTCACCCGAGGTCGACACCGGGAGCGGCCGGTGAGGCCGCGGCGGGGCCGCTTCAGCGACGCCGCCGTGCGGGCCCGCAACGAGTCGGCCTGGCTCATCCCGACCGGCGAGGAGCGCACGAACCACCGGCTCCGCGACGAGATGCGCCGCTACGCCGACGCCGAGGAGGTCGACCTCGTCATCGTCGGCTGCGGAGCGGGCGGAGGGACGCTGATGCAGCGTCTCGCCCGGCGGGGCTACCGCGTCGTCGGGCTCGACGCCGGGCCGTTCTGGGACCCCGACGCCGACTGGGTGAGCGACGAGGCCGGCTCGCACCAGCTGTACTGGACCGAGCCCCGCGTCATCAGCGGGAGCGACCCTGTCGCCCTCGGCTCGAACAACTCCGGGCGCGGGGTGGGCGGTTCGATGGTGCACTTCGCCGGCTACGTGCCCCGATTCCACCCCTCCGACTTCTCCACCCACTCGCTCGACGGGGTCGGCGCCGACTGGCCGATCGGCTATCCGGACCTCAGGCCCTACTACGAGCAGATCGAGGAGGAGCTCCCTGCCGCCGGCGACCCGTGGCCGTGGGGGGACCCGCACACCTACCCCCACCACGCCCACCCGACCGGGCCGAACGGCGAGATCTTCCGACGGGGCGCCGCCGCCCTCGGCCTCGAGACCAGGGTGGGGCCTGTGGCCATCCCGAACGGCCGCTTCGGGCACAGGAACCACTGCATCTACAGGGGTTTCTGCCTGCAGGGCTGCAAGGTGAACGCCAAGGCGTCGCCTCTCATCACCCACATCCCCGACGCCCTCGCCCACGGCGCCGAGGTGCGGGCGAATTGCATGGTCACCCGCGTGGTCGTCGAGCAGGGCCGGGCGAAGGGCGTCTGCTACCTGAGGGAGGACACCGGCGAGGAGCACTTCCAACGGGCGCGGATGGTGGCGGTCGCCGGGTACTCGATCGAGACGCCCCGGCTGCTCCTCCTCTCTGCCACCCAGGAGTTCCCCGACGGCCTCTGCAACGAGTACGGCCAGGTGGGCCACTACCTCATGGTGCAGGGGGCGCCTCAGACGGCGGGGCGCTTCGAGGAGGAGGTGCGCATGTACAAGGCGCCGCCCCCCGAGGTGACCTGCGAGGCCTTCTACGAGACCGACCCGACGAAGGACTACAAGCGCGGCTTCGCCATCCAGAACGTCTCGCCGCTTCCCATCACCTACGCCGAGCACGTCGTCGCCCAGGGCCACTGGGGCGAGGTGCTGCGTGAGTACATGCGGGACTACACCCACTGGGCGGTGCTCGGGTCGCTCTGCGAGTTCCTCCCCCTCTATGAGAACTCCGTGTCGCTCGCCGAGCAGAAGGACCGCCACGGTCTCCCGGTGGCGAACTTCTCGTACAGCCAGTGCGAGAACGACACCAAGCTGACCAAGGCCGCCCAGGCGGTGATGGAGTCGATCCTTCAGGCGGCCGGCGCCGAGGAGGTCATCACCATCCAGCGCTACGCCCACCTCGTCGGCGGCTGCCGGATGGCTCGGCGCCCCGAGGACGGCGTGGTCGACTCCAACCTGCGGACCTTCGCCGTCCCGAACCTCTTCATCACCGACGGGTCGGTGCTCCCGACGCAGGGCTCTGCGAACCCGGCCCTCACGATCATGGCCGTGGCGGCCCGCTGCGCCGACTTCCTGAGCTCGTCGGCCCGCTCCGGCATGGTCGGGCACGCCGCCGCCGCCTCGTGACGGCCGTGACGGACGTGACCGGCAAGCCCCCCGGTCGAGCCCTCGTCGACGCCACCGTCGAGCGCCTCGGGACCACCGTCTACAAGGTCCCGACCGACCAGCCCGAAGCCGACGGCACGATCGCCTGGGACTCGACGGTCGTGGTCGTCGTGGAAGCGTCCGGCGGCGGCTGCACGGGGCTCGGCTGGAGCTACGCCGGGAAGGCCTCCGCCTCCGTGGTCGAGGAGAAGCTCTCCGCCGAGGTCGTCGGCAGCCCTGTGTGCGACGTCCCCGGCACGAACGAGAAGATGGTGCGGGCGGTCCGCAACCTCGGCCGGCCGGGGGTGTCGGCCGAGGCGATCTCGGCCGTCGACACGGCCCTGTGGGACCTGAAGGCCCGGGTGCTCGGGCTCCCGTTGAGCCGCCTCTTCGGGCGGTCGCGCGACGAGGCGCCGATCTACGGGAGCGGCGGTTTCACGACCTACAGCGACGACACCACCCGCGCGCAGCTCGAGACGTGGGCGGGGGAGTGGGGCATCCCGCGGGTGAAGATCAAGATCGGCGAGTCGTGGGGCTCCCGGCCCGAGCGGGACCTCGCCAGGGTGCGCCTCGCCCGCTCGGTCGTGGGCGACGGCGTCGAGCTCTACGTCGACGCCAACGGCGGCTACTCGCGAAAGCAGGCGGTCCGCCTCGGCCGCCACATGGCCGAGGAGTCCGGCGTCGTCTGGTTCGAGGAGCCCGTCTCCTCCGACGACCTCGCCGGCCTGCGCGAGGTGCGCGACCAGTGTGCGGCCGACGTGGCGGCGGGCGAGTACGGCTACGACCTCGCCTACTTCGCCCGCATGGTCGGCGCCGGGGCGGTCGACTGCCTCCAGGTCGACGTCACCCGCTGCGGCGGCTACACCCAGTGGCTGCGGGCCGCCGCCGTGGCAGGCGCCTCGAACCTCGAGGTCTCGGGACACTGCGCCCCGAACCTGCACGCCCACGTGGCGACGGCGGTGCCGAACCTGCGCCACCTCGAGTACTTCCACGACCACCACCGCATCGAGCACATGCTCTTCGATGGAGCCCTTTCGCCCAAAGGCGGCGCACTCGTGCCCGGCGACGCAGCGGGCCACGGCATGAGCCTGAAACGGGCCGACGCCGAGCAGTACCGGGTCGCCTGACCGCCGGGCCGCTGCGGGGCAGCCGCCGGCCGGGGGCTCAGGCGAGGAGCGGGGCGAAGAGGTCGCCGTCCTTCTCGACCCTCGCCAGCACGTCGCCCGGGCCGAAGCGGAGCCGCTCGGGGTCACCGGTGTCCGCACTGGCGGCCACCTCGTCCCAGGTGACCGGCGTCGAGGCCGACGGCCGCTCGACCGCCCGCATCGAGTAGGGCGAGACCGTCGTCTTCCCCGGGTTGTTCTGGCTCCAGTCGATGAGCACCTTGCCGGGCCTGAGCGACTTGGTCATCCTCGACACGACGGCGTCGGGGTGCTCGCCCTCGAGGTCGGTGGCGACGCCGTGGGCGTACTCGTTCACCTCGTCCCCGCCCCAGCGGCGCCCGGCGATGGAGCCGTACAGCTGGAGCCCCTTCGACCCGCTCGTCTTCGGGAAGAGCTCGATGCCGTCGGCCTCGAGGCGCTCCCGCACGAAACCCGCCACCTCGCAGCACTCGACGATGCTCGCCGGGGCACCCGGGTCGAGGTCGAACACGACGAGGTCGGGCCGTTTCGGCTGGCGCTTGGCGTCGACGCGCCACATCGGCGTGTGGAACTCGACCGCCGCCATGTTGGCGAACCAGATCAGCCCGGCGACTCCGTCGACGACGGCGAAGTTCGTCGTGTCACGGCCGGCCGCCTTGCGGGGGAGCTCGGCGGTCCGGATCCAGTCCGGGGCGTGGCGCGGCACGTTCTTCTCGATGAAGCCCTTCGTGGTCACGCCGTCGGGGAAGCGCTTCACGGTGAGGGGGCGGCCTTTGATGTGGGGGAGCATCACCGGGGCGATGCGGGCGTAGTAGTCGAGCATCTCGCCCTTGGTGAAGCCCGTCGCCGGGTAGAGCACCTTGTCGAGGTTCGACAGGTTGAGCTCGTGGCCCTCCACCTCGACGGCGACCTTCTCAGGACTCACGCACGACCTCGCTCGGCGACTTGTCGTCCCGCAGCCCCCGCCATGACGGCTGGCGGAGCCGGCCGTCCTTCGTCCACTCGCTGAAGCTGACCTCGCCGACGAGCTCCGGCTCCACCCAGGTGGCCGCGCGCTCGTAGGGCTGGGCGATCTTGCCTGCGAAGGGTGAGGTGCGGCGCTCCCGGGAGGAGAGCAGCTTCCCGAGCTCCGTGAGAGCCGCCTCGTCGAAACCCGTTCCCACCTGCCCCACGTACTCGAGCGCCCCACCCTCGCCCGGGATGCCGAGGATGAGCGAGCCGAGCCGCCCGGCGCGCCGCCCCTCGCCCGGCGTGAAGCCGCCGACGACGACCTCCTGGGTGCGCAGGTTCTTCACCTTCGTCCAGGCGGGCGAGCGCCTCCCCGGCAGGTAGGTCGAGTCGTCCCGCTTGGCGACGACCCCCTCGAGACCCTGCTCCTTGCTGGCCTCGAGGATGTCGTGTCCGGGACCGGGGAAGCGGGGGCTCACCGACCAGTGCGGCCCGTCGAGCTTCATCTGCTCGAGGCGGTCGCGGCGGGCGGTGTAGGGCTCGTCGAGAAGGGAGCGGCCCTCGGCGTGCATGACGTCGAAGAGGAGGTACGAGACCGGTTGTTGCTCGGCGCGCCGACGGGCCTGGGTCTCGTTCGAGGCATGGATACGTGGCTGGAGGCGCTGGAAGCTCGGGCGGCCCTCGTCGTCGAAGGCGACGATCTCGCCGTCGAGCACGACCTGGCGGGAGCCGAGCGCCTCACCGAGCGCGCGCAGCTCGGGGAAGGAGCTCGTCAGGTCGTTGCCGTTTCGGCTGCAGAGGCGGATGCGGCCGCCGTCGACGTAGGCGACGGCCCTGATGCCGTCCCACTTGAACTCGTAGGACCAGCCGTCGTCGCTCTTCGGCAGTGAGCCCGAGACGGCGAGCATGGGGGCGATCGAGGTGGGGAGGGGCTCGTAGCCGGCCGGGGCGTCGTCCATGCGGTGGATCATCCAGTCCTTGCCGTCCCGACCGCCCGTCTGGAACAGGACGTAACGGCCCTTCGCCCGCTTGCCGTGGAGCACCACCATCACCTCACGGTCGCTCCACTTCTCCTCGTCGTAGGTGCCCTTGTCCCACAGGAAGACGTCGCCCGCCCCGTACTCGCCCTCGGGGATGCGCCCGCGGAACGAGGCGTACTCGAGCGGGTGGTCCTCGACGTGGACGGCGAGGTGGTTGGTCTTTCTGTCGAGCGGGAGGCCCTTCGGGACCGCCCACGACACGAGGACGCCGTGGCGCTCGAGGCGGAAGTCCCAGTGCAGCGCCCGGGCGTGGTGCTCCTGGATGACGAAACGGGGCTTCTTCCTGCGGGGCGCCGCCTTCTTCTGCACCGCCTTCGGCGCGCCGGCCTTCTTCGGCGCAGCCTTCTTCGGCTGGCCGCCCATCGGCTCGGGCGTGCGCTCGGCGCTCCGCTTGCGCCGGTAGGTGCTGAGCTTGTCCTCCGCCGTGCCGTCGTCCCCCCGGTCCGCCTTCCTCCGGTGATCCGGCGTCATGAGGCGCGGCGGGCGCTCCGCTTGCTCGGGGTCTCCCTCTCGCTGCGGAGCCGGGCGACGGCGAGCTCGAGCTCGTCACGGCTCATCTTCGAGCGGCCCGGCACGTCGAGCGACTGGGCCATCTCGTACAGCTCCTCCTTCGAGAGCATGCTCAGCTGCTCGGAGCTCGGGGCCTTCTGCGCCTTGGCGGCCTTGCTGCTCTTCGCCGCCTTCGCCGACGGTGCAGCCGACTTCGACGCCCTGGCGCTCCGGCCGTTCGACGCAGCCGCCTCCTCGGCGGGCTCCTCCGCGGCCGGCTCGCCGCCGCGCACGCGCTCGACGCTGCGCCGCAGGGCCTCCATGAGGTCGACCACGTTGGTGTCCTTGCGCGGCTGGCGGCTCACGACGAACTCCTCGCCGCTCTGCTTCTGCTTGATGAGGTCCATGACGCGGGCGCGGTAGCGGTCGTGGTAGCGGTCGGGCTCCCACTTCGAGCTCATCGAGTCGATGAGCGCCACGGCCATCGAGAGCTCACGCTCCTTCGGCGCCTCGCCGTCCGGCAGCATGTCGAGCTCGCGGCGCGGGTCGCGGATCTCGTCGGCGAAGTACATCGTCTCGAGGGCGATCACGTCGCCGTTGCCGTCCACCCGGATGGCGGCGAGGTGCTCCTTGCCGCGCATGACGAAGGTGGCGATGCCGACCTTGCCCGCCTCGCGCATGGCTTCGCGGAGCAGCGCGTAGGGCTTCATGGCCGCCTCGTTGCGAGGAGCGAGGTAGTAGGTGCGGTCGAAGTAGATGGGGTCGATCTCGGCCTGGTCGACGAAGTCCTCGATCTCGACGCTGCGTGAGCCCGACGGTTCGACGGCCTCGAGCTCCTTGTCGGTGAGGACGATGTACTGGTCGTCGGAGACCTCGTAGCCCTTCACGATGTCTTGGTACTCGACCTCTTTGCCGGTGCTCTCGTTGACCCGCTTGTAGCGGATGCGGTCCGAGGTGCCCCGCTCGAGCTGGTGGAAACGGATGCTCCTCTCCTCGACGGCCGAGTACAGGCCGACGGGGATGTTGACGAGGCCGAAGCTGATGGAACCTGTCCAGATGGATCGTGCCATGACGCTCCTAGAGAGCAGGCGCCGTGCGGCGCACCCGGTCAAGCCCGGCAGGCCCTGCCGGCTTGTGGACTACCCGACGGCGTGCGGGTGCACACCGCGACCCAGTGGTCGGCCGAAAGCAGCACTTGTGGCCGGCAATAGGGTACGACATATGGAACAGGACAAAGCCCGCGAGTACCTCGAGACCCATCATCGGGCGGTCCTCGCCACCCGGAGGGCCGACGGCTCCCCCCAGTTGTCGCCCGTGTCGTGCGCCCTCAACGGTGAAGGTGATGTCGTCATCTCGACACGTGAGACGGCGCTCAAGACCAAAAATGTGCGGCGCGACCCCCGCGTGTCGATCCTCGTGATGGACGACCGGTTCTTCGGAGAATGGATCCAGGTCGACGGGACCGCCACGGTGGTGTCGCTCCCCGAGGCGATGGAGGGGCTCGTCGACTACTACCGCCGGGTCGGCGGCGAGCACCCGGACTGGGACGAGTACCGAGAGGCCATGGAGCGGGAGCGCCGGGTCCTCCTCGTCGTGCCGCTCGAGCGGGTCGGACCGGACCGCTCCGGCTGAGCCCTGCCCGGCGGCCGGCCCGCCTGGTCCGAGCCGTGAAGGGACCGGTAGCGTAGGGTCCCGTGAGCACTGTCACCGGTGGCGAGCTGGCCCTGCGCCCTCGCCCGGCGCCCGACGTCGCCATGCGGCGCCTGCTGAGGGTGCCCGACGGCGGGCGTCCCACCGTGCGCGACGAGGACGCCCACCGCCTCTTCAGCACCTCGATCCTCCTCTCGGCCGTGCGGTGCCTCCTCGGCTACGTCGTCTTCCCGCTCATGGGCCCCGTCGTCGGGGCGAGCGGCGTGACCCCGATCGTCGGCATCCCGATCGGGCTCCTGGCGCTCGTCTTCGACGTGCGCGGCATCCGCCGCTTCTGGCTCGCCGACCACCGCTGGCGCTGGCCGATCACGGGCATCTACCTCGCCGTCATGGTGCTCGTCACGATCCTGCTCGTGCGGGACTTCGTCCACATCGCGTAGCCGTTCGAACCACTCGACGCCTCCCGGGGCGCCGGGGCGGCCCCGACAGGAGGCGGTCGTGTCGAGAGCCGAGGTGGAACCGAACCGGCAGGCCACCAGGCTGTTCGACGGGCTGCCGCCCCGCTACGACCTTCTCGCCTACCTGCTCTCCTTCGGCCAGGACCGGCGCTGGCGCCGGGCGGCCGTGGGCAGGGTGAAGGCGGCGCCGGGGCAGCGGGTGCTCGACGTCGCCACCGGCCCGGCCGGCGTGGCCTTCGCCGTGATCGACCGGACCGGAGCCGACGTCGTCGGCGTCGACCTCACCTCGGCCATGCTGCGGCGCGCCCAGCAGAACGCCGCCCGCCGAGGCGAGCGCCGTCTCCACCTCGCCCAGGCCCGCGGCGAGGAGCTGCCCTTTCCCGACGCCACCTTCGACGCCGTCACCTTCAGCTACTTGCTCCGCTACGTGGCGGACCCGGCGACGACCGTCTGTGAGCTCGCCCGCGTGCTCCGCCCCGGCGGGTCCCTCTCGAGCCTCGAGTTCCACGTCCCGCCGTCGCCGCTCTGGCGCGCCGCCTGGTGGCTCTACACGCGGCTCCTCCTCCCGGCCCTCGGGTTCCTCCTCGGCGGGCGGGAGTGGTACGAGGTCGGCCGCTTCCTCGGCCCGAGCATCTCCGGCCACTACCGCCGCCATCCCGTGCCGGACCTCGTCGAGGCCTGGCGCCGGGCCGGGCTCGTCGACGTCGGCTCCGAGCTGCACTCCCTCGGCGGCGGCCTCGTCATGTGGGGGACGAAACCCGATGGCGGCTGATCCCGGCCGGCGCCCGCCCCTCACGGCGGCGAAGGCAGCCGACCGGCCCGCCGGGCCTGCGTGGTACGCCGAGGGCGGCCCGTCGTGGTGGCGCGACGTGCGGGCGGTGCTCCACCCGCCCTACACGGCCTGGCACCTCGCTTACGTCGTGATCGGCGGCGTCCTCGTCCGACGGGTCGACTGGGCCGTGCTCGGGGCGACCGTCCTCGCCTTCTTCCTCGCCGTCGGGGTGGCCGCCCACGCCCTCGACGAGCTGCACGGCCGGCCGCTTTCAACCCGGCTCCCGCGCGAGGTGCTCGTGGGGGCCACGGTCGTGTCGCTCGGCGGCGCCGTCGCCATCGGCTGCGTCGGGGTGGCGACGATCGGCCTCGGGCTCCTCGCCTTCATCGGGCTCGGGGTGTTCCTCGTGCTCGGCTACAACCTCGAGCTGTTCGGAGGACGGCTCCACTCCGACCTCGTCTTCGCCCTCGCCTGGGGTGCCTTCCCGGTCGTCGTCGCCGCCTACGCCGAGGACCGCAGGCTCCGCTGGCCTGTGCTCGTCGTGGCGGCGGGGGCGGCGCTGCTGTCGGCCTGCCAGCGGGTGCTCTCGACCCCGGCGCGGGAGGTGCGCCGCAAGGCCGTCGCGGTCGAGGGCGAGATCGTCCTTCGCGACGGCTCGACGAGGTCGATCGACGCGGCGCTGCTCGTCGAGCCGCTCGAGCGGGCGCTCCGCCTCCTCTCCTGGGCGGTGACGACCCTCGCAGTCGGCCTACTGCTCGCCCGCGCCGTCCGCTGACGCAGGCGCCGCCGCCCGCTCCTCGTGCGAGGAGAGCCAGGCTGCGATCCGCCCCACCGCCTCGTCGGACTCGGGCATGTTGCCGGCGAGCATCTGGAAGACGTGGAACATCTCGGGCCAGACCTCGAGGGTGACGTCGCCGCCGGCAGCCTCCACCTTGGCGGCGAGCCGGGTGGAGTCGTCGAGGAGCACCTCGTCGGAGCCCACCTGGACGAGCATCGGCGGCAGCCCGCTCAGGTCGGCGTAGAGCGGCGAGACGAGGGGATGGGTCGGTGGCACGCCGGTGCCGCCGAGGTAGTCGGCGCCGCCGGGCTCGCCCTCCTCGAGGCGGATGACGAGGTCGAGGTCGCGCTTCGTCCGGATCGACTCGCCGGTGAGCGCCACGTCGGTCCAGGGCGAGAGGAGCACGAGCGCCCCCGGCATGGGCGAGCCCTCGTCGCGCAGCCGCAGCGCGGTGGCGAGGGAGAGCCCTCCGCCGGCCGAGTCGCCGGCGAGCACGATCTCGGAGGGCTCGAAGCCGGCCGCGACGAGGCCGCGAAAGGCCGCGACGGCGTCGTCCAGCCCCGCGGGAAACGGGTTCTCGGGCGCCAGCCGGTACTCGACGAGGTAGCCGGTGCGGCCGCTCGCCGCCGCCAGGTGCGTGGCGAGCCTGCGGTGGGTCGCCACCGACCCGATCGTGTAGCCGCCGCCGTGCAGGTAGACGAGGAGCGAGCGTTCGGCGGATCCGGGTGGGCGGGCCCACTCGCCGGGGACGCCACCGAGGAGGGCGGTTTCGTACGTGGTCCCCTCGACCTCGGTGGCCCCGAGCGACCAGAGGAGCTCGGCGTTGGCCCGGCGCTCCTCGATGGTGCGGGCGGCGAACTGGCCGGGACCGAGGGCCATGAGCTGCTTCACCCGCTCGGCGACGTCGCTTGCCATCAGTCGATCTCCATGGGTCGGTCGCTCACGCGAGCGAGAGGGACTCGAGCAGGCCCGCATAGCGGACGAGGTGCCGGTCGCCGACGAAGCCGTCGAGGACGTGCTGGCGGGCTCGGCGGCCGAGCTCGTCGGTCCGGGCGGGGTCGGCCAGCAGCCCGGAGACGGCGTCGCCGAAGGCCGTGAGGTCGCTCGGGTCGTCGAGGAGGACGCCGGTGCCGGGGGCGACCTGCTCGGTGATCCCTCCGACCTTGGAGGCGACGACGGTCCTCGCCTTCCACATCGCCTCGGCGACCGTGAGGCCGAACCCCTCGAAGAGGCTCTTCTGCACGACGACGGTGGCCTGCCGCTGGATGGCGTTCACCATGGCGGCGTTCTCCTCGAGGTCGTCCATCGGGAGGGTGACGAGGGTGACCCGGCGGCGCTCCGCCGGTGCGAGGGCCTCCCAGGCGCCCACGCACTCGAGGTAGACCTCGTGGCCCTCGGGGTCGTCGCTCACCTCGGCGGTGGCGGGGCCGACGAGGGCGAGGCGGGCCTCGGGCTGGCCGACCCGCTCCACGAAACCCGCCATCACTCCCGCCATGTCCTTCAGGCGGTCCCAGCGCGAGACCTGCACGACGAGGCGGTCGGCGGGTCCGATCGGGTCGCCCTCAAACACGAGGGTGGCGCGGCGGCCGACGACGCCCGGCGTGCCGTCGAGGCGGTGGAAGGAGGCGTCGCTCGCCCGGCCCCCGCCCGGCACGACGCCGATCGCGTCGAGGATGGCTGCGACCGCCGCCGGCGACAGCTCCTCGTTCTTCGGGGAGAAGGGGTCGATCGAGGGCGGGATGACGTGGACGGGTGAAGCCTCGAGAAACGCCGGCACGTAGGAGCGGAGCGAGAAGATGTAGGCCTCGCAGTCGGCGAGGAACGGCGCGAGGAACGACCACGCCTCGTCGGTCCAGGCGTTCGAGGTGTCGCGGCCGACGTGGCAGCGCCAGACGACCCGCGCCCCCGCCTGGCGGAGGGCAGCCGCCATGCCTGCGGTCTGGGGATCATGGAGCAGGACGACGTCGCCCGCCCGGATGCGCCCGAGGGCGCTCGCGGCGTTGGCGGACGTGACGGCCGCGTAGTGAGCCGCCTCGTCGGGGCCGAGCGGACCGGGAGCGCCCTCGGCGCCGTGGAGGCGGTTGTGGATGCGTTTCGTGATGCCGAAGAACTCGGGGTCGCCGGCGATCACGAGCCAGCGGACGTCGAGCTCGGCGTCGAGGCTGTAGCCGATGAGGACCTGGAGCATCTCGGCGACGCCGCCCCCGGCCGAGGTCGAGCTCAGGTTCCAGAAGGTCCTGCCCCGCATCTCGAGGCTCGCCCGGTCGGCCGCCTCGAGCAGCTCGGTGTAGCGCTCCTCGCCGATGAGCGGCTCGAGCCGGGCGAGCGACCGGCGATGCACCTCCACCTCGCGCACGACGTGACCGGGCTCTGTGCTCGTCGCCACGGCGTGCATCCTCGCGGACCGCCCGCCGGGGTGTCAGGTCCGGGGTCCTCCGGTGCTGTCGACCTGTCGGCCGCCTCGCCGGTCGCCTTGTCGCCCGCGTGGCCGAGTCGGCAGACTCGGGGCATGAGCGCCGCCTTCGAGCTGGCCGAGCGGTTCCAATCCGAGTGGCTGACGGCCCATCCCTTCGCCGCGACGTCGTACGGCATCCCGGGGCACGACGACGAGGTGCCCGACGACTCCGAGGCGGGCGACGCCGCCTGGCGGGCCAAGGTGGAGGCGGTGCTCGGCGAGGCGGCCGCCCTCGATCCCGGGGGGCTGTCCGAGGACGACCTCATCACCCTCGGCTGTGTCGCCGAGGCGGCCGGCCAGGAGCTGGTCGCCCTCGGCTCGGCGGCGGTCGAGCACACCGTGACGGCCATGCCCTTCGCCGGGCCGCCCACCCTGCTCGGTCTCGCGGCGCGGACGGTGATGGTCGACGCCAAGGCCGCCGGTGACTACGTCGAGCGCCTGCGCCGCTCGGGCACCTGGATCGACCAGCTGAGCGAGCGCCTCCGCATCGGCGCCGCCAAGGGCCGTCTCCCGGTGGCGCCGCTCGTCGAGCAGGCGATCGCCTGGGGCGAGGGCGTGCTCTCCCAGCCGGTGCCCTTTGCCTTCACGGCCTCGGCCCCGCCCGAGGGCTGGGACGGCGAGCCGGCCTGGCGGGAGGCGCGGGACGCCGCGGTGACCGACGTCGTGAAACCGGCCCTCGCCCGCTGGGTCGGCGTCCTTCGCGAGCTGCTCGGGCACGCGAGGACGCCGGAGCAGGCGGGACTCGGCGCCATCCCGGGAGGCGAGGCCGACTACGCGAGGGCCGTCCGCATGCACACGACGCTGCCGCTCAGCGCCGACGACCTCCACTGGATCGGGCTCGAGGAGGTCGAGCGGCTCGAGGAGCGCGCCCGGCAGCTCGGCTCAGAGCTCGGGCTCGGCGAGATCGACGAGGTCATCGAGGCCGTGCGCGCCTCCTCGAGCGGCGTCCCGCCCGCCCAGTCGATCGAGGCGGCCACCGTCGCCATCCGCCGGGCCGAGGCAGCCGCCGCCGGGTTCTTCCCCGAGCCGCTCCCTCCGCCCTGCGTCGTGACGGCCATGCCGCAGGTCGTCGGCTCGAGCGGCATGGCGCCTCACTACACGCCGCCCCGGCTCGACGGCGGGAGGCCCGGGACCTTCTGGTTCAACGTCGACCGCCCGACGGCGGGGGCCGGGTGGGACACCGAGGGCGTCGCCTTCCACGAGGCGGTGCCCGGCCACCACCTGCAGCTCTCCCGCATCCAGCTCCTCTTCGACCTGCCGGCGCTGCAGCGCCAGAGGAGCCTCACGGTCTTCTCGGAGGGCTGGGGCCTCTACGCCGAGCAGCTGGCCGAGGAGATGGGCCTCTACTCGGGGACCGAGAGCCTCCTCGGGGCCATCGGCAACTCGCTGATGCGGGGCGCCCGGCTCGTCGTCGACACCGGCATGCACGCCTTCGGCTGGAGCCGGGAGCGGGCGCTCGAGTTCTTCATGGCCCACGTGCCGATGCCGGCGGCGTTTCTCGCCTCGGAGATCGACCGCTACATCATCATGCCGGGCCAGGCGCTCGCCTACCTGACGGGAAAGCGCGAGATCGTCCGGCTCCGGGCCGAGGCCGAGGAGCGCCTCGGCAGCCGCTTCACCCTGAAGGGCTTCCACGCCGCCGTGCTCGACAGCGGCTCGCTCCCGATGCCGGTGCTCGAGCGGAAGATCGGGGCCTGGGCGCCTTCCTAGGCCTGCCTGCGGTTCCTACCAGGTCGGCCACCCACTCGGGAGCGACCCGGTGGGCGGGTTGTTCTGGAGCTGGCCGGGCGGGGCGCCGAGCGAGGCGAGCAGCTGAGAGAAGTTGGCGCCGAAGGCCGTCGAGTTCGAGCCGTAGAACTGGCCGGCCGACATCGCCATCGTGTCGCCGCCACCGCCGTCGGCCCAGCCCGTCTCGATCCCGCTCGGCCCTTCGTAGATCTGGCCGATCACCTGTCCCGCCGAGACCGTCTGGCCGACCGAGACGCTCGGCACGATGTCCTCGGCGGCGTAGACCGTGAGGCCGGCCGCCGGCCCGCTCGAGAGCCGGTAGGTGATGAACGTCCCACCCGGCCAGCCGCCGTTGTAGGTGCTCGTGACCACGCCGCTCCCGATCGCCGTGATGGGGCCGTAGCCGCTGTAGTCGACGCCCTGGTCGATGCGCTCGGGGGTGAGACCGCTCACTCCGGAGATCGGGTCGACGTAGCCGGACGTCCCGGGGGGAGGCGGTGGGGGCGGTGGTGGTGGGGGCGGGGAGCCCGAACCTCCCGGTGACGTGGTGGTCGTCACGGTGGTGGGCGGCACCGTCGTCGGCGGGGGGTTGTGGGCGAGTCGCTGCTCCCTCTCCCGCTCGGCGGCGAGCTGGCGGGCCCGCGCCGCCGCGAGCAGCTTGGCGAGGTTGCCCTTCGCCGACCTGAGGAGGGCCTCGTCGGCTGCGAGGGCCCGGTTCGCCCTGCGCTGCTCGACGGCGATCTCCTTCAGGGTCGCGACCGAGGCGGAGTGCTCGAGGCGGAGCGCCGTCCGGTCGAGGCTGATGTGGTGCTCGGTCCGCAGCACGGCCGTCACGGCTGCGTCGAGGTTGCTGGCCGCCGCGCCTTCGTAGACCGCCATGAGGGACGAGACCGGGGCCGAGGCGTTGAGGAGGGCGAAGGCGGAGGCCTGGCCGCCCCCGGTCACGTAGGCGTCGACGGCGGCGGACTGGAGCTGGCGGCGGGAGACGGCGAGGGCGGCCGTCTCGCGCTGGAGGGCCTTGCCGGTCTGGACCAGCTTCGCCGAGAGGGCCTGCTCACGGGCCTGTGCCTGGTCGTAGCGAAGGACGATGCGCTGGATGGCGGCGCCCTGGTCGATGATCTTCTGCTCGAGCGACCTGATGGTGCTCTTGTCGGAGGCGATGCCGGAAGCCGAGGCGCCGTGCCCGAGCGCCGGCACGGCGAGGAGGGCCGTGGCGAGCCCGACGGTGAGGGCGACGACTGCGAGGACGTGTGAACGGGCACTGCGGGCGCGCGGCAGCGCCGGCGATGTGCGACTCCCCACGGGAACTACACGCTAACCAGCTCGCGCCGAGCCGTCCAGGAATGCCGCCGGAGCGGCTAGCGCGGGGTGTGAACGAGGCCTTGGGCGGCCGCTTCGCGTTGCCTCGTCACCCAGACCCGCAGCGCCGCCAGGTCCCCGCTCGAGGTCGGGCTGGAGGCGCTGGCCTCGACGAGCCGCAGCAGCGTCTCGAGCGGCTCAGGGCCGAGGTCGAGCAGGACGAAACGGAGCAAGAGGTCGCCGTACGGTTCGAGCGGCTCTCCGAAGAGCTGGCCGAGCGCCTGGGCCTGCACGGCGCCGTCGTGGTGGCCGAGGGCGGCGACGAGCTCGTCCCGGTGGGCGCGTCGCTGCTCGGGGGCGACCTGGAGCAGGACGATCCCGGCCGGCTCTGCCTTCCGCCTGCGCTCGGGGCGGCGTGGGCCTCGGTTCGTCACGAGCACGAAGAGCAGGCAGAGGACCGCGAGGATCGACAACGCGATCCCGGCCAGCTCGATGTGGGAGAAGTGATACGAGACGACGACGGTGGCGGCTCCGCCCGCCGGAAGTGGGATGTACATCATCCCGGGGCCGGCCATCTCGATGACGGCGGGGCGGCCGTCGACGGTCGCTCGCCAGTCCGGGCTCTGGCTCTCCTTCACGAGCAGACCGCGCCCCGACCCGGTGGCGGTCACCTGCTCGGGGCCGATCGACCCGGCGAGCGGTGCCGGTGAGAGGGCGTTCGGCGCCGCCCCGACGAGCCGGCCGACGACGGCGCTCTCGGTCGCGTTGCGGAAGGCGGCCGCGTGATAGGGGAGGTTCAGGCCGCTCCACAGCACGGTGCCCGACCCGACGAAGCGTTGCGCGAGGACGACGGACCGCCCCGTCCTGAGCAGCGGCTGGGCGCCGGGCTCGAGCCGCCGTGCCCCGACCACTTGCCAGGCGCCGGTGCCCCCGTAGTCGGCCGGCGAGAAGAGGCGGAGCTCTGCGCGGTCGACGTAGTGGTTCGGAGCCGACGCGAAGCGCCACTGGTAGTCGACGGTGGCGGTCGCGGTCGAGGACACCGGCAGGAGGCTCGGGGCGGAGTCGGGCAGGGGGGAGGTCGTCCCCTGGTCGCCCTGTTCGACGACGAGACGGCCGCCCCCCTCGACGTACGCGTGGAGCCTGGCGTCTGCCGCCGCCGGGTTGCTGTCGGTCGCTCCGTAGAGCACGACGGTGTCGGCCGTGGCGAGCTCGCCCGGGCTGAGCCTTGCGACGTCCGTGCCGCCGTAGAGGGGTACGAGCTGGTCGCTCGCGATGTCGTCCTCGGAGAGCGCTTGCAGGAAGAGCCCGTAGTGGTTCGTGTCCCCGACGAAGAGCGCGGTCGGAGCGGCGGAGAGCGAGACGACGGGGCTCGGGTGGCGGACCCGGTAGACGGTGACGTAGGCGGTCGTCTTGGCGAAGGCGAAGTGGCTCCGGTCCGCCTCGTAGGCGCTCGTCTGGCCGTTGGCGAGGAGCGCCCACCCTCCGGCGTACCAGTCGAGGAGGAAGAGGCGTTCCCTCGCGTTCCACCCCGGCTCTCCCGCCGCCGTCGTGAGCCAGTTCTGCCACTGGGTGTTCAGCTCCGCCTGGTCCTCGTAGCCGCCGGTCTCCGGTGTCGTCGTCCACTGGTTGAGCGCCTCGGCGGCGAGCGGGAACGCTGCCACGATCCGGTACTGCTGCTGGACCGGGATCGAGCTCGCCGCCTGCTCGACCGACCGCAGCCCGGGCCCTTGGAACGAGACGATGCCGGCGGGCAGGATCGGCACGACGACGACGAAGCCGGCCAGGCAGCACGCGGCGATGACGGCCGAGGCGACCCGAGCCGTCCGCGGCAGGCTGAGGGACGGCGAGCGAAGCGCCGTCCCGACCACGATCCCGCAGGCGCCTGCGAGCAGCCATTCCGGATAGGTGAGCAGGGTCTTCGGGTCGAGGCCCTGGATGTAATGGAACGTGTGATCGAGGTGCCCGGCGATGCAGTAGACGACCGCCGCCAGCCCGGCCGCTCCGAGCAGGCCCGCCACACGGAAGGCCGCTTTGGCGTCTGCGGCGGCGAGGCCGGCGAGCCCCTGCTCGGAGGAGAGGGGCGCCCCGGTGACGACGGCTCCGTCGAGTCCGCGGGAGAGAAACGACGCTCGCCTGAGCACGAGCGCACCGAGCACCGCGGCGGCCACGAGGGCGATCAGGAACGTCGGGCTCCAGGCCGCGAGGTCGTTGCCGGACGGCCAGGCAAGGGCGTGCCAGCTGGCCGGCTGCAGCGCGAGGTCGAAGAGGCTGTGCGGCCGCGAGCCGAGGAAGAAGGGCAGGTAGAAGAAGCCGGCGAGCGCGAAGGTACCGAGCCCGAGGGCGACGACCTGGCGGAGGGCGGCCGGCTTCTCGGGCGCCATCACGAGCATCAGGGCCGCCACGGCGACGCCGCCGAGGAGTCCGGCGAGGGGATGGACGGAGCCGGCGAGGGCGAGCACGAGGGCGAGGACCGCGAGCCGGCGGGGTGTCGGCCTTCGCACGCAGGAGGGCGCCAGGGCCAGCGCCAGGGCGGCGAACCCCATCCCGAGCAGGCGCGGATACAGGCCGTCCTCGAGGATCTGGCCCCACTGCGTCGGGCCTGCGAGGACGAGGGCTGCGGCGACCAGACCGCCCAGCCGGCTGTGGGTCACCGACCAGACGAGGCCGTAGAGGCCGAAGACGATCATCAGCAGCGATGCGGCTGCCACCAGGAGCATCGACTGCCCGGGGGAGATGTGCAGCGCGCGGGCCAGCACCGCGACGAGGGCGTGGTAGCCGGGCGGGTACGAGCCGACGAAGCTCGGCGAGCCGGAGTACCAGGCGGCGTTCCAGTTGACGTGCGGGAACTGTGCGAGGAGGAGGTGGATCTTCGCGAGGTGCCCCGGGGCGTCGTATCCCTTGGGCGAGCCCCGGAAGGCGCCGCTGTACCAGCCGATGGCGAGGGTCGCCGCCGCGATCGCGAGCAGGTCAAGGATCTGCGGCACGCCGTCTCCCAGCCGGGCGACCAGCCGACGCCCGAGGCTCGGCACCGCGGCGCTCACGCTCCACTCGCCCTCGCCGAGATCGACCAAGGTTGCGGCTCGACGGCCTTCGGTCATCACCTTCTCAAGCTCTCGAGCTCCGCCGTGAGCGGTCCATCTCGTGACACCCCTCGGAGCAACCGTAAGCCCCGCCCGGCGGGGTCCGCGACGTCGCCTCTGGTCACACACTCTGTGTAGTCGATCCAGCTCGTAAAGTGGCCGAAAGGCCCTATCAAGTGGTGCTTCTCAGGAGCCGATACCTCTCGTGGAGCCGCATCCAGGTGGCCCTGACGGGAGTGCTTCGTGTCGCAGCCAACCGGATTTCGCCCCGGCGCCGCAGGCCGCGGGCGATGGGGCGTCGCCTCCGGCCGGCTGGTTCTCGTCGCCGCGGTGGTCGTGGCGTCCTTCGCAGCCTCGGGCGCCGTCGCGACGGCCGGCGCCGTCGGCCGGGCCTCTTCGACGGTCGACCCCTCGGTCGGCGCCGCCGCCCAGTGGATCGTCTCCCACCAGGACCGCTTCGGGGCGATCAGCCAGTCGGGCGCCGACTCGTCGGGTTTCGTCAGCCCGATCGACGCCAACTACGCCGCCTTGGGCCTCGCCCGGGCGTTCGTGGCGACGGGCGACCGTGTCGACCTCGAGGCGGGGTGGCGCGAGTTGCGCTTCTACTCGGCCTCCGAGCAGGCCGGCACGAGCTACGTCTCGGACTCTCGCTCGACCGCCGGTGGGCCGCCGGTTCCGACGGGCTTCGAGACGGCGACCGACTCGTACGCCGCCACCTTCCTCCTCGCGGCGTGGTCGATCTACCAGGCGGCACCGGCGACCGCGGCGGGGCAGGCATGGCTCGGCCCGGCGCTGGACAGCGCCTTCGAGGCGCTCGAGTCGACCGAGCAGCCGAACGGCCTCTACTACGCGAAGCCCGCCTTCGACACCTCCTTCCTCGTCGACGACGCCGAGGACTTCGGCGGGCTCGTGGCCGCCTCGCACCTGTTCGCCGCCACGGGCCAGTACGACCTCGAGCGGGCCGCCACGGCGTCGGCCGGGGAGCTCCGGGCCGCCGTCTCCGGGCTCATGTGGGACGCCACGACGGGCTCGTTCGACTGGAGCTGGTCACCGACCTCCGTCTCGACGAGCGATCCGTCGTCGACGCTCGTCCCCGACGCGGTCTCGCAGCTCTGGGCGGTCGCCTTCGGCCTCGCCACCGGTGCTCGGGCTCGCCGTCTCGTCGCAACGGTCGGCTCGGCTCAGCCGACCTTCGACACGGACAACGGCGCCGCCGGGACCTTCCCCGTCTCGCTCTGGGCGCTCGATGCCGTTGGAGAGCGCTCGCGGGCCCTCGGGGCGGCGGACGCCATGGCCCGAGCCGCCGAGGGAGGCGGCTGGGCACCGCCGTTGACCACCGGCGACGCCGGCCAGCTCATCGTGGCGGAGACCGGCGGCCCCACTTCGGGCTCCCCATCGAGCCCCTCCCCCCGGCAGCTCGCCAGCTCCGCCCTTGCGGGCGAGGTGAACGAGGCGATCGGGACGGCCGACTCGGGCAACACCTCGGAGGCCGCCGTGGCGCCCTTCGGCATGCTGCAGTTCGGCCCGCAGCTCGCCAACGTCTACGTCGCCAACTTCGGGACCGGCCAGCCGGTGGCCGGACTGTCGCTCACCAACGTCGACGGAGTCGGCTGCAAGCTCTTCGGGGACGTCCCGATCCTCCCGTACTCGGGCCCGGTCGGTGGGAAGCCTGGCGATCTCAGCGCGCCGTTCTCGACCTCTGCCGCACAGCCAGGGTCCTGGCAGGGGAGCATCGGCGACGTGGCGGTCGATGCGGCCGCGACGACACGGACGGGGATCGCGACGCTGCAGTTCCCCGCCGGCCGGGCAGCGAGCCTGGTCGTGAAGGCGGGGGACACCCCGAACGGCAACAGCGGCGCCTCGGTCGAGGTGGCCTCGCCGAGCGAGCTCGCGGGGTCAGCCTCGTCGTCTGGCTTCTGCGGCAACCCCGGGCACTACACGGTGTACTTCGCCCTCGAGTCCTCGGTCCCTTTCGCTTCCACCGACCTCTATCGGGCGAGCGGGCCCGGTGCCGGAGCCGTCGTGTCGTTCGGCACGCCCTCGGCGCGACTCGCCGTCGAGATCAAGGTCGGCATCTCCTTCGTCTCGGTCGCCGAGGCGGAGGCCAACATCGCCGCCGAGGACCTGTCCTGGTCGACCACGGCGGTCGCGGACTCGACGGCGGCACAGTGGAGCCGCCTTCTCGCCGAGGTGGAGGTGGGAGGCGGGACCCCCGCCCGTCGGACCGCCTTGTACAGCGCGCTCTACCACTCGCTCCTCACCCCCGAGACGTTCTCGGACGCCGACGGCTCCTATCTGGGTTTCGACGGCGTCGTGCACACGCTTGCGGCCGGGGCGACGCAGTACAGCGAGTTCTCCGGCTGGGACATCCAGGTCTCGGAGTTCCCTCTCGTGTGCCTCGTGGCGCCCGCCCAGGCGGCCCAGATGGCGCAGTCGCTCGTGCGCGACGAGGAGCAGGGCGGCTGGCTGCCTCGCTGGCCGGTGGCGGCGTCGTACACCGGCGACATGGAGGGTGACCCGGCCGACGTCATCCTCGCCGACGCGGTCGCCTTCGGCTGCACGAGGGGGCTGGACGTCGCCGCTGCCGCCGAGGCCGTCGTCAAGGGGGCGCTCCAAGCGCAGGGCCCGTCGACGCTCGGTCAGCGCACCTACTGGGAGCGCTACTACGGACCCGCCTTCAACGCCGACGGCTATGCGCCCGACGAGGCGTCGGTCACCCTGCAGTACAGCCTGGACGACTTCGCAGCCGCCCAACTCGCTCGAGCGGCCGGCCTCTCGTCGGCGGCCGCCGTACTCTCCCGCGACTCGAACAACTGGGTCGGCACCTTCGATTCCGCGGTCAGGCTGCCGGAGGCGCGGAGCGCCCCGCCGCCCGTCGGCGACGGAGCCTCGCAATCCTCCGCGACGGTCGCTCCGGGGGGACAGACCAGCCAGACGGGCTTCATGGAAGGCAACGCCACCCAGTACCTCTGGTTGGTCCCCGAGCATCTCGACCAGCTGACCCGGGCGGTCGGCGGGTCGAAGGCGGCCGCGTCCGCGCTCTCGAGCTTCCTCGGGCCGATGATCCGGCGCGGCCTCGATGCGAGCGCCCAGCAGCCGTACTACCAGGCGTCGAACGAGGAGGATCTCTGGGCGCCGTGGGAGGGCGACTTCTTCGGCGATCCGACGCTCACCGAGCGCGCCACCTCGGCGGCGCTCGGCTGGTTCTACGGCGACGCGGCCGGTGGGCTGCCCGGCAACGACGATGGCGGCGAGATGTCCTCCTGGGGGCTGTGGGCGATGCTCGGCGTGTTCCCGATGATCCCCGGCACCGCCACCATGGCCGTCGGATCCCCCGAGTTCACCTCCGTCGTGCTCGGGTCGGGGGGCCACAGGCTCACCCTCTCGGCACCCAACCCCGGCGGCGGCATCTACGTGCAGGCGACGTCGTTCGACGGCCAGGGTCCGCTCGGGTCGCCGAGCTTCTCGCTCCCCGTGCGTGGGAGTGCCTCCCTCGAGCTCGAGATGGGGTCACGGCCGGTCGGGGGCGCCTTCAGCTCCACGGCGCTCGGCGGGGGCTCGTCTCGCTGACTTTCCTTCGGATCCTCGGCTGGTCACGGAGCAAGCGTCACCGAGTCGCCCGTCTCGACCCGACCTGGGCGGACGATCGACGCGTACCACCTGCTCCAGCCCGGGTGGTGGTCGTAGGACATGCGGTAGAAGTCCCCGCCGCTGAACCACCTTCGCTGGTTGTGGCACGGCACGGCAGGCTCGGTTACCTCGAAGACGACCCCGTCCTCGCTTGGGCCGGCCCGGAAGCGGATACCCGGCCGCATCGAGCTCCAGTCGAGGCCCGCAAGCGTCAGGTTCTCGCCGGAGCTGCCAGCGGCGATCGGGTGCCCCTCTTCCTGGAGCGCTTCGATGACCTCGAGCGAGTAGAGGCACAGCGCCTGGCCGGGATGGCCGTGGTGCTTCCGGTCGCGCTGGCGGTCGCCGACGAGCCCTCGCCAGCCCACCTGGGCCTGCGGGACGGGCACCTTCGGCAGACCGCCGTCGGAGCGGTTGATCTGCACGACGGTGCCGGCGAGCATCCGCCCCTCGAGCGCGGCCTTCGCCGTCTCCCGCGAGAGCGCGCTCACGAAGTGATGCGCCTCGTGGAGGCCGCCGGCTTCATCCCCCGACAGGAGCTCCGCGAGCCGGGCGCGGGTCGCGGCGGGGTCGTGTCCCTCGGCCCCGGCGAGCGCCAGCTCGAGCCGCACCTCGAGCACCTCTGGCAGCCCCTTGCGCCCGAAGGAGTTGTACTCCTCGGCGAGGAACCCGCACTCGGGGCAGCGATCCATCGCTCGATGGTAGGCGGGTCTCCTTCGGCCGGCCGGATGGCTGGCGGACGGGGCCGGCGGGTCCTTGCAGCGGCTGCCGGCGTGCCCCGACGGGCAGCCCTCGAGGAGGTCCGAGCCTCAATCGCGTCGCGATCAGTCGCGGACAACCGCGACTGATCGCGACGCGATTGCACCGAGGCTTTCCCGCGACCGGCGAGAGTACGGTTCCCGCGGAGTCGCTCCACGAAGGACCGCTGGAAGATGGAGGCCTGACATGGCACTGATCGGGCGACCTGCATCATCGGCTCGGACCCCGCTCCGGCGCGGTCTCGCAGCCGCCGGACTCGTACTCGTCGTCCTTCTCGCGCTTTGGGGCGGGTACACCTGGGGCCAGCGGAATCCGCATGTCTCCGTCCTCACCGGCGAGGCCTACTTCTCCGGCTACCAGGCGGACGTCCAGGTGAACGGATGGACCTACAACGTCCCCCTCGACGTGAGCTGGCTCGGCGCAGGCGGCGCCTGGAACGACCATGGCCGGCCTGCTTGTCTCAGGGTCGGTCGTCATCCGTTGACGTTCGGTGAGGTCCCGGTCAACCTCGGTGGCACGAGTTGGCGGCAGGTCGTCTGGGTGTCGTGCGCCGGCTGACAGGCCGGCGTGCCGGCAGGCGTTGGTGCGCCTCAATGCCTTCTACGACGTTGGCGGGATCGGACAGCCAGACCTACCCACGCTCCGCCCAAGGCACCGAGGAGCCCTGCCGGGAGGCCCACTTCGAAGACGGCGAACCAAGCGGTCGGCGGGTACACCGCAAGACCCCGAATCAAGCCAACCACCGCGCCGACGACCCCGAGGGACGCCGCACCGATGAGCGCCCCTCGTCCTGCGAGGCTGCTGCGCGACTCGAAAGAGATGCTGTGAGTCTACGAATCCGCCCCGCGTTCTCCTCGTCGTCCTCCGTCTCGTCACAAGGCTCCTGCGTCCATTGACTCAACCGGGTCGCGTCCGCGTTCGACGCGTCCCAACCTCGAGGTCACTTGCGGGATCCTGGTTTCCAGGATCTCCCAGCTGGACGTTCGGGTGTTCCGGGTCGACCGCGGCGACAAGAGGACCAGTGGTGGTGCGGCTGTTCTCGGCCCCCGTCCCCACCCCGCGGCCGTGGGCGCTCTCGCCGTACCTCGCTACCTCGCCGACTCGGCCGCCGGTCCCCGCGGAGCAACCTCTCGATGACGTCGAGGAGACTCGACCGAGAAGCACCGCCTCTCGGAAGCCGGTTGGGCTCACCCGGCTTCCCGGGCGGTCTGTCAATGTGGTGCGTGGACCACGACCACCGAGAGGTCGGTCAAGGTCGGCCACCTTGGGCAGCACACGTCGGTCAGAGGCGCAGCGAGTCGTCGGAGGATGACACGATGCCGAAGGCAATCAAGGGATACGCAGGACGAAAGCCGCCAGAGCCGTCGGCCAGCCACTCCGACATCGACGACTGGACCGAGCGCCAGATGCCGCATCTCCAGCCCATCGTCAAGCTGTTGGACGAGTCGATCCGGGCGACGATCCCGGGTCTTCAGTACGCCCTCAAGTGGAAGAGGCCGTACTACGGGCTACCGGAGCTCGGATGGATCATCGAGTTGGCCGCGTACGACGTCTCGGTGAACGTCGTCTTTCTCGGCGGTGCGGACTTCGACCACCCGCCGCCACTCGGAACCACCGATCGGACCCGTTACTTCAAGGTGGCCGCCTTGGAGGATGTGCGGCGACCCGAACTGCACACGTGGATCGAGGAGGCGAGCCGCACACCTGGCTGGAGGTGAACTGCGTCGCCCCGGAGTGGGTTTCGGCCAGCGGCACTTCCCCGGTCCGCCGAGCCCTTCGAGCCTCTCGACCTCATGGCGTGGTGCGAGCGAAGCCGCAGAGGTGAGCGTGTGCTCAGGCGAGCCAACTCGCGATGGCACTCCAGTCGACTGCCGCCGACACGACGTCCAGCTCGCAGTGAGTGGCGAGACCGGGAACAGGTGCGAGGAGACGGGGGCGTCTGGCGCGCGTCCAGGGCGGGAGATGTCGCTGCCGGAGGACGAGCCGCCACGACAAGTGGTCGAGAGGTTTGCGCCAACCGATCCGCACGGCCGCCGAGCGCAGCCGGCGGGAATCGAGGCCCGGGGCCCGGCTGAGCGTGTAGAAACCCCACCGGTCGCGCCGCAGCGCCTCCGTCCGGGCGGCGAAGGTGAGACATGTGCTCGGCGCCTCGTACCAGGCGTGCCCCGCCGCCTTCCGAGCCGCGGCGCGTTCCGGCGATCCGTAGCGGTCAGGGTGGTCGTAGAGGGTGAAGTAGTCGACGTCGGGCCGTTCCGCCACTGCCTCGAGGAGGGACGAGAAGGCGTCGGGCGCATAGAGGTAGTCGTCCTCGGCGAAGTAGGCGAGCTCTCCGGGCCGACCGTCAGCGAGGGCGAGCCTCAGCACCTCGGCGAAGGAGCGGCACTTGCCGCCGTGCGAGAGCTCGACGACCTTCGCCTTGCCGTCGAGCAAGCGACGCGTCTCGTCGCTCAAGGGGCCGTCGGCAACGACGACGAGCGAGACGAGGTTGTCGGCGACCCGCCCGAGGGCGTCGAGGAGCGAGAGCAGGCACACTCGCTTCGAGAACCAAGGTGGCCTGGGTTTGGCCGAGGGTTTGTCGGTGTAGCGGTACCAGACCCGAATCGGCACCCGGTCGCGCGTCCGCCAGCTGGCGGTCGTCATCGGCTGCTCGCCGACCGTGAGTGCCCCGTCACCGTCTGTCCCGAGCACCTCCTCGTCGTGCCGGGAGTGCACGCGGGTCAGGAGCGCGGCCCTGCTCACCAGCGCCGCTGCGAGCAGCGAGAAACCGATCCGGGCCTCTCTCCAGGTTTCCTCGCTCTGCCTCGCCATCGGGGGGCCTGCACCTCCTTGTTCCGCCAGGGCGCTCGACGCCGACTCCTCTTTGCATCGACCTCAGCGCCGCGGGCCTTGAGCGGCAGACGATCGCGAGCAGGGGGAGACGACTCCTAAAGCGCCGAGGGCGGGGCGCCGATGGAGAAGGCGGGGTGCGCAGAAAGTCCAGGAAAGATGCGGAACAGCGACATGCCAACCTCGCTCGAGGAGCGCCGGCCGACCGGGGAGCTGGACGTGGTGCGCTCGAGTTCGTGGCTCGTCGTCGCAAGCGTCGCCATGGCGGCCGGCAACGCACTGTTCAACCTGGCACTCGCACGGGTCGGCGGAGCGGAGCACTACTCCCTCGCCTACCCGCTCCTCTCGCTCGGCACGTCGTCGGCGGCCATCGGCGTCGGTGTCCAGTACGCCACGACGCAGTCCGTGCTGACGGGGCTCGGCCGGTCGAGGTCGCGACCTGAGCTTCGCCGCAGCCTCGGCGTGGTGGTCGGGGTCACAGCCGTGCTCCTCGCCTGCACCGTCCCACTGGCCCACTTGCTGCACGCCCCGAACTCGTCGTACGTGGCGCTCGCCGACCTCCTCTTCATCGGCACCTTCGGCCTCGCCGCCGCGACCGGCTATCTCGTCGCGCTCCGCCGCTACTGCGCCATCGCGCTGATCAGCGGCTGCTCGTCGGTGCTGCGCATCGCCGTCTTCCTCGGCGTCTCCCGGTGGACGGTGGTGCGCGGCAGCCTCGGAGCCTCCGTCCTCGGCGTCGGCCTCGCAGCGGTCACCATGTGGCTCTACGGCAAGAGCCGTGGCCCGCTCGACCTCCCGTCGGCGCCAGTCGAGGCGAAGACCTCCGGCGGTGCCGCCATCGCGATCTCCCTCCTCCTCGCCGCCCTCCTCGCCCTGCCGAGCTTCGAGGCACGCCACTTCCTCACGAGCCGTGCGGCGGGCGACATCTCGATCGTGCTTCTCTTCGCGACCGGGATCGGGGTGCTGGCCGGCCCGATCGCCACGACGACGTACCGGTCGCTCCTTCTTGGCGACGGCGGCAGGCTCGTGCGCTCCGGCGCCCGGGTGACCGTCCTCATCGGGCTCGTCGCCGTGATTGGGCTCGTGGTGGTCGGCCCTACGGCTGCCGCCGTCCTCTACCGGCGTGTGCCGGCCGACCTCTCAGATCTCGTGCTGCTCGTCGGGCTCGCCGCCACCGTGCAGGCCCTCGTCGGCTTCCTCGCTTGGACGGACCTCGCCCGCGGCGACTCTCCGCGCCCCTGGGTGCTCGGCGGCACCGCCGGGCTCGTCGCCGAGGCAGCCGCCACGGCCGCCTGGCACACCGCGCCCGGCATCGCGCTCGCAACATTGGTCGGTCCCTGCGTGGCCCTCGCCGGCGGCCTCGCGTCGCGCAGCCTGGCGCAGCTCCGCCAGGCGGCGGTCGGGGACTCTCCCTCGGAGAGCAGGCGCCTCCTCTCACGCCAGGCGTCGGGGACGCAGCAGAGCTTCGACAGGGTGCCCGTCTCCGTCGGAGTCCTCGCCCACAACGAGCACGAGATGATCGCCATGACGGTGAACGGCTTCCTCGGCCAGCTGTACGGCCGGACCTTCGTCGACGAGGTCATCGTCATCGTCTCGGGTAGCACGGACGGCACGCCCGAAGTGGTGGAGGCCATCGCCGAACGCGATCACCGGGTCCGTCTCGTCGTCCAGCCCGAGCGCCGGGGCAAGATCAGGGCGGTCGAGGACTTCTTCCAGATCGCACGCAACGACGTCTGTGTCGAGTCGAGTGGAGACGTCGTGCCCGAACCCGACCTCGTCGAGCGACTCTGCACCCCGATGCTCGACGACCCCACGATCGGGATGACCGGTCCGAGAGTCGTCTCTGAGCGCCTCTCCTTCTCCTTCGTGTCCCGGATGCACCAAGTGCTCTGGCACCTCCACGACCACGTGGCGGCCCAGTCCCCCAAGCTCGGCGAGACCTACGCAGTTCGTCGGCACCTCATCGGGACGCTCGCGCCGGTGGCCGGCTGCGACGAGGTGCTCGTCGAGGCAGCGGTGACCGACGCAGGTCGCGTGCTCCACTACGCCCGCGACGCCGTCGTCCACAATTTCGCCCCGACGTCGCTCGCCGAGTACTTCGACCACCGCCGGCGCATCCACGTCATGCACCTCTCGACCGCGGCCGCCCTCGGCTACCGCGCTTCCACACTGCCGCTCTCGCACTGCCTGCGGGCCTCCGCCATGGAAGCGGTGGCGCACCCTTCTGCCCTTCCCGCCGTCCTCGCCTGCTCGGTCGTCGAGCTCGTCGCTCGGTTCGCCGCGCGCCGCGACGTCTCGGTCGGTCAGACCGGCGTCACCTGGGCTCGGACCGCGTCGAGCCGACTTGTCGTCCAGGACGCCCTGACCGAACCGCAGCTCACGCGGTAGCGGCCATGACAGCGACCGCACGAGGGGCCGAGGGCCGGTGACCCTCGTCGCTGAACCGACCGAGCGAACCGAGGCGTCTCCTCTGCCCGCCGAATCCGGCGGGTCGAGCAGGCACCGTCGCCGGTTGCGGCGCCGAGTCCGGATCGACCAGCCGGCTTCGGCGGCTTCGGCGGGGTTCTTCACGAGCTGCCGGTTCGCACTGATCCTCGGCCTCGGGGTACCGCTCCTCCTCGGCCCGATCACCTCTTGGCCGGGCGACGTGTACGTCTGGTACGAGCGCGTCACCCAAGCGAGCGTCGGGGTGCACCTCTATGCCCTGCCGGGTTTCTCGTACCCCCCGGCATGGGGCTACGTGCTCGGCGCCTTCGGGCTCGTGGCGCACGCACTCCACCTCGGCCCGAGCGCGTTCGGCCAACCCAACCCGCTCTGGCTGCGCGTCACGTCGGACTTCCTGCCTCCCGTCATCACGAGCTTCGCCTTCAACGCCGTCCTGAAGGCGCTCCTCGTCGCCATGGAGCTCGGGAGCGCCTGGTTCCTCTGGCGCCTCGTCGTGCTTCTCGGGGGGGACGAACGGCTGGCGCGGCGGGCGGTTTCGCTCTTCGTCTTCTCGCCGATCGTGCTCGTCTCGGTCGGTCTGCACGGCGCCTTCGACGTCATGGTGCCGTTGGTCGTGCTCGCCTGCCTCGTGGCGCGACTCGCAGGCCGTCCGGTCGTCTGCGGCGCCCTCGTCGCGCTCGGCGTGCTGGCGAAGATCGAGCCCGCCTTCCTCGCCCCGGTGCTCCTCGCGAGCTGGTGGTGGCCGCTCGCCGGCGAGCGGCCCGCGGGCGACGCCCCGACGCGCCGCCTGGCCGGCGTGGGCCTGTTCCTCGCCGGCGGGATCGGTGCAGCCGCCGCCCTCCTCGCCCCTCTTGCCGCCGACAAGAGCCTGGGCTCATTCATGGTCGACGTGTTCACACGCGTGGACGGGCCGGCCGCCCTCGGTGGCCTCGGGGTCATGGGCCTTCTCCGCCTCCCGGGCCTCGAGTCGGTGCTCACCGCGGTGGGCGGCCGGGAGAACCACGTGGTCGGTGTGGCGCTCGAGGCGTCGATGATCGCAACCGCGGTGGGCGCCGCCGTGGTCTGGGTCCGTGCCCGGGAGCGAACCGGCACGCTTCTTGTCGCCCTCTCTGTGGTCGTGATCGCCGTCACGCTTCTTCTCTCGCCCATCACCCAGCCGCAGTATCTCGTCTGGCTCGTTGGCCCACTCTGCGCCCTCGCCTGCGGGAGCACTGCCCTGCGGCGCCTCACCCTGGGCGTCGGTGCGGCCGGAGCCCTCTACCTGTTCGGTATCGCGGGACCGCTCGTCGTGGTGGCGCCGCTGCTCGTGAGGATCGGTGAGACCCGCCTCGTTGCCAGCTCGGTGGCGACCTTCACCCGATCGAATTTGGTCTTCGGAATGTCAGACGGAGCCCTCGCCACCGACCTCGCCTGCATCCTGAGCGTGCTCGCCGTCGGTGCCGTCATCGTGTTCGCGGGGCGGGCCGCCGCAAAGGAGTCGGCGAGACGCCCTTCGCGGCGAGCGGCCGGGGCGGCCGAGACAGCCGTGCCCACGGTGGACACCGTCATGACCACAGCAGCACCCCTGTACAGCGCGGCGAGGCGTGCGAAGGAGCGGCGGCTGACGGGACGGGTCCTCGCCGGCGTCGTGGCGGCCTTCGCCAGTTGCGAGCTCCTCAGCGTCGTCCCCCTCCCGGCTCCCGTCGCGCCACTCGCCGCCACGGCATCGGCCGCCGGGCACGGGCGAGCCACCATCGACGTCTCAGTGTCGGCCGGCGGCACGGTCGCCGACGACGTGGTGGCTTTTGCCTCCTCGGGCAGAAGGACGGTGCGCAGCGTCGTCTTCTTCGAGGACATCGCCTACCCGGAGTCGGGCTCGACATGGTCAGAGGTGGTCGGCGTTCAGGACAACCTCGAGGCGTTGGCAACGGCCGCGAAGGTGCCCTGGCACTTCGCGACGGTGAGCACCGCAGGCCTGCGGCGCCTCCTCCAGCGTCCGAGGAAAGCGGCAGGCACCGTTCTCGTCATGACTTCGGGCGTCCTCCCGACGGCCGTCTTCTCGCGGACCATCGACCTCATCCGCCCGTGGCTCGAAGCGGGCGGGATCCTCGTCTGGTCGGGTGACCTTCCCGGCTACTACGCGTCCGGCCCGGCGCCGCAGGTGGCGACCGTGAGCGAAGTGGGCCGGGGCGCCTCGAGCCAACGGGTGATCCACTTCTCGCCCGAGGTCCAGGTGCTCGGCGTCGGAGGGGCCGACCGCCTGCTCGGCTCGTCGGCCGGCCTCACTCTCGGCCGTTGGTACGCCCCGGCCGAGCGACCGAGCGCCTGGGCGACGGCCCTCCGCCTCGTCTATCCCTACGTCCACTTCGGGCCTTCGCTCGAGGCGGTCTCAGCTCGTCGCGCCGCGGCACTCGGCTACGAGAACGGCTCGACGGTGTCGAGCTCCTTCGTTTCGGTGGGCCGTGGTGGGGTCCTTCTCTTCGGCGGCTTCACCTTCGCCTCCGTGGTCGCATCTGACGCTGCGCGCATCCTCGAGTCGGGCGCCCTGGCTGCTCTCGGCAGCCCGGCCACCGCCCTCCTCCAGCCGGGCAGCCATCGACTCCTCACGGTCAGCGTCCCTCCGGGCGCGCGCCGTCTCGTTGTCGTGTCGTTCAACCCGATGGTGCCGCAGCTGCGCACCGTCGTGCTTCGCGTCCCGACGAGGGCGGTGCAATGACGGACCTGCTCCCGCGCGCCGGAGAGGCGCCCGGAGGCGTCCGTCGTGTCGCCCCGGTGGCGGTCGTCTCGCTCGTCTACCGCCAGCACGGCTCAGAGCTCGCCGACCACGTGAGGAAGCTCGGGCGCCTCGACCCGATCCCGGCCGCGCTCTACCTCGTCAACAACGAGTCGGGGCGAGCAGTCCGGACCGAGCTCGACGAGGTCGCCGGTGAGCTTCCCGAGGTCGTCGTCGTCGAGCCCGGGACGAACCTCGGCTTCGCGGGCGGCGTGAACGCGGCCGTGGCGGCCGCCGCAGCGGGCGGGCTGGGCACGGTGCTCATCCTCAACACCGACGTCGAGATTCTCTCCGAGGATCTCATCGGCCGCTTGCTCGATGCCCGGGCCAAGACCGGAACCGACTTCGTGAGCCCAACCATCACCTCCTTCCCCGACACCGGGGCCGTTTGGTACCGCGGGGCGACCTGCCGCCGACCCGGCTGGATCACGCGCCACCCCGGCATCGGCCGGCCCTGGACGGCGTCGCAGACCCGGCTCAGGCCGACCGACGTCGGTTGCTCGTGCTGCATGCTCGTCTCGGTCGACGCCTTCGAGCGCCTCGGCGGGTTCGAGGAGCGACTCTTCATGTACTTCGAGGACGCCGAGCTCGCCGAACGGGCACGGGCAGCCGGGTTCCGCACCCTTCTCCTCGACGAGCCCCTCGTCGCCCACCACAAGGAGGGCCGGCGCCTCTCAGCCCGTGAGGCGTACTTCTTTGCTCGAAACCCCCTCCTCCTCATCTCCTGGCACGAGCGAAGGCTCGCCCGCCTCGCCGGGACCGCCCTCCACCTGGCGGCCGCCCTTCGCTACCTCGCCCGGGCGCGGGGCGCTGGCGCGAGGCGCGCCCTCGCGCGCGGACTCGTCGACGGGCTCGCCGGGCGGGCCGGTCCACCGCGCCTTGAAGGCGGCCCATAGCAGCAGCGCCACCTCCTTGCGCTGCAGCTCACGTCATGCGCGCGACCTCACGCCAAGCGTGGGAATCGGCTCTTGTGGCCGCGCGGCAGCCTGGATTCTCAGTAATCCAGGAGTGTGCTCAGGCGCCTCCTCTTCGCGCCGAGCGCCGTCGTGGCGCTCCTCTGTGGCGTGCTCGTCCTCCCCTCGGGCGCCGCGCCGTCGCTGGCGGCGTCGGACCCGGCGGCCAGCTCTTGGCTCGGGGCGAGCCTCTTCGGCTGCTCCCTCTCCGGGCTGCGGGCGGTTCCTCTCGGAGCACTCAGATCTGGCAGCCGGGACTGGAGCTTCGCCGCTGCCGCGGGGGCGAGCGGCGAGCTCGACCGTGCCGGCGGTCCACCAAGCGTCCAGTCCGCCACCATCACAGCCGCTTCGGCCGGCCTGGCGGCCTGGCGTAGGAATCTTCCCGCGCCCTCGGCAGGGAGCGTCCTTCGCTTCACGGCCCATGTCTCGACCGAGAACGTCGCCGGCGGGTTCGGCGCCTACCTCGCCGTGTCGTACCGCAGTGCCTCCGGCTCGCAGCTCGGCGTCGACGAGTCGGTCCCTGCGCTCGGCGACGTGGCCGGCGCCCTCGGTGACGCCGAGGTCTGGTCGACCGTGCCGGCAGGCGCCGCCACGGTTGCGCTCGAGCTCGTCCTCGACGGGGCCGGCGAGGCGAGCTTCACCTCCCCGGCCCTCGCCAGCGCGGCGCCGGTCGCCGCCTCGGCGCCCTCGAGCGTCACCCTCACGCCGACGTCGACTGTGCTCGGCCGCCTGGACACCGGCTTCGGGGTGCAGACCAATCCCTTCGAGTTCTCCTCGATGAACGGCTTCTCGGCTGCGAGCGGGGCGACCGAGGCGAGCCGCCTGAAGGCGCTCGCCCCGGCGTGGGCGAGGGTGTTCGTGTCGACCGCGTGGTGGGCGACGCCGACGGGTTTCGACTTCGACACGCCGATGGCGGAGGCCCTCCTCGCGGAGGCGCAGCTCTATGCCGCCATCGGGACGAGGCTCAACCTCGTCGTCTGGGAAGCGCCGTCGTGGTCGCCTCCCTACGGAGCCCTGGCGGCCGACCTCGTCGTCCTGCTCACATGGCTGAAGGCGCACGGCGCGGCCGACGTCGGGCTCGTCACGCTCGGCAACGAGCCGGACAGCGGACTCATCCCCGGGACGGGCACCTACGGGAAGATGTTCCCGTCCGTCGTGGACTACGAGGAAGCCATGGTGGTCGTGCGCCAGGCGCTCGACGCCGCCGACGACTCCGGGATCGGGCTCGTGAACGGCGACGTGGCGGTCGCAGGCGACGGCTTCGCCCGTGCTACGGCGGCGCAGCTCTCCTCCGACTCGGCCCAGCTCTCCTTCCACCTCTACGTGCCGTACCGCGCCAGCCTCTGCGCTCCGGTCCTTCGCGCCGGCGAGATGGCCGAGCTGGCGGCGAGCACAGGCCGCTCGGCCGTCTTGTGGGAGTCCAACCTGCAGGGCGGCTCCGGGCACGACCCGACGTTCTCGCCCGGGGACGTGGGCGGGGTGCTGCTCTCCTCCACCTACGGCGATGCCCTCAAGCTCGCTGCGTTCTACCTGCAGGCCCTCGCCTCGGGGGTGACCGGCATCTCGTATTGGGAGGCGATGGACATGAGCTATCCCTCCGGCGACCTGATGCAGTACGGGCTGTGGGGGGCGAGCGGTCCGGTCCGGCCCGTCTACTTCGCCTACGAACTGCTCTCCCGCTTGCTGGTCCCCGGTTCGAGCCTCCGTGCCGTGTCGGGCGGCACCGGCTCGGTCATCGCGTACGAAGCAGTGGAACCGAACGGGGGCACCTCGCTCCTTGTCCTCAACCCGTGGGCGTCGAGCGTCCGGGTTCATCTGCAGGTTCCGGGGCGAACGGCTCTCGAAGAGACCGTGCTCGACGCCTCCAGTGTCCAACAGGCCGAGGCGACCGGGGCGCTCTCGCTGTCGCCGATTGCGGTCGGCTCGCGCTCGAGCATGCTGCCGGCCCAGTCGATGGCGGTCTTCTCGCTCGGAGCGCCTCGGGTTCGCTGACCGGCGAGTGCACCGGCGGTCCCCGACCGCCAGGAGAGCGGGCGACCGGGATCGAACCGGCATAACCAGCTTGGAAGGCTGGGGCTCTGCCATTGAGCTACGCCCGCGGGACCGCCGAGCCTACCGGAGGGCGGGTCCGCGACGCCTGAGAAAGGGCGCCCGCGGCGCCCCCGGGCCACCGATCTCGCTCACAAGCTGAGAGGATGCGGCTCGTGAAGCTTCGACACGTCCTGCTCGGCTCTGCGGTCGTTGGCGCAACGGCGGTCGAGGTGTACTCGCTGGTTGTGCGGGGTGCCCTGACTTTGGACACCGGCGTCGGGAGACGCGTCCGGCCCCTCGGTCCCATCAAGGCCGAGATCGCCGCCGAGCCCGAGACGGTGTTCGACGTCATCGCCGCGCCGTACCTGGGAAGGACACCTCACGCCATGGAAGGCAAGCTGAGGGTCCTCGAACGAGGAAGCGACATGGTCTTGGCCGAGCACTTCACCGACGTCGGACGCGGGAGGAAAGCGGTGACGGTGGAGACCGTCCGCTTCGAGCGGCCGCACACCGTCACGTTTCGCCTGGTCCGTGGGCCGGTTCCCCTCGTCACCGAGACATTCGACCTGCAGCCGACGGACGGAGGCAGCACTTTCACCTACACAGGAGAGATCGGCGCGGACTTCGGGGCGGCCGGCGCGTGGTGGGCAGACAGGGTGGCCGAGAAGTGGGAGAGGACCGTCGAGGCGTCGGTGGCGTCGATCACACAGGAGGCCGAGCGGTTGGCGAGCAAGCCCCGACGATCTGCGGCCGAGCCGACCCTCCGCGCCGACGAGACGGGGTAGGCGTCTCCTGTCCTCGACCTCGGTCTCCGAGGTCTTGACACATCACGGAGCGGAGAGCGAGCCCGGGAGGCGGAGCGGCAGCAGTCGGGGAGGCGGGATTTGAACCCGCGGCCTCCTGCTCCCAAAGCAGGCGCGCTGCCAAGCTGCGCTACTCCCCGTGGCCGGCCAGTCTACGGGTGCTGGCCGCGCGGGCGGGGGCCCGGCAGCGCTCGCCCGGCGAGTGCGGGGCGAGGAAGAGGCCTCACATCGCGACGAGCACCGCCACGAAACAGAGATACGCCAGCACCACCACCGCCCCAGCGCGCCTCGTCAAGCCGCCCCGGGCGATCACGAACCAGACGACGAGCGCCGTCAAGGCCGCATACCACACCGCGCTCAGCCCGGCCCCCGACGATGCCATCGGGAGTCCGGCGAAGACGCCCGGGATCATCAGTCCGGCGAGGACGTTGAAGGTGTTGCTGTTCATCGCTCCGCTCATCACGGCCGCCCCGCTACCTCGCCGGGCGAGATAGATCCCGGCGACGGCGTTCGGGAGGCTCGTCACCGCGGCGAGGACGATGCCGCCCGTCACGATGGTCGGGATGCCGCCGTGCGACCCCATCGACGTGGCGCCCGTCTCCATCGCCACGCTCGCCGCCACGACGGCGACGAGGGCGAGGAGCGCCACCCCGGCCTCGGGGGCGGCCCGCCGGCCCCGCTCGCGCGCCGGGAGCGCCGGGGCGACGTCCGTCCCCTCCTCCCGGACGGCGAGCGCCAGCCAGGAGGCGGCCCGGGCGGGAACCCCGATCCGGAGCAGGGACGCTCGATGCACCATGGTGAGCGCCACGTACGGAAGGACGACGACGAGGGTCAGCCCGAGGCCGGCCGCGACCGGGACGACGCGCAACCCCACGAGGACGCTCACGACGGCGACGAAGCCCCCGACCGCGCCCTCGAGCAGGGCCGCCCGCCGGTGCAGCACGACCGCGCCGGCCGTCACGGCGCCGAGGCCGAGCAGGGCGGCGAGGTTGAAGAGGTTCGAGCCGAAGACGACTCCCACCCCGACGTTCGTCTGGTGGCGGGCGAAGGCGGTCACCGACGACGTGATCTCGGGGGCGTCCGCGCACAGGGCGGCCAGCAGACCGATCGCAGCGTCCGACAGTTCGAGGCAGCCGCCGAGACGCTCGATCCGCTGCACGAGCACGACGCTCGCACCGAGGCCGACGAGCGCCCCCACCACGAAGAGCGGGACGGCGGCGCTCAACGGCTCGCTCGCCACCAGGAGGGGGGTTGCGATCGGGACGGGCATCAGGGTCTCGGCCTCCTTTGGCGCGGCGACGTGACGCCGACCCGTCTTCCCGGCTCTCCCTCGGCGATCGTATCGAGCCTCGGCGGTCGTCGGCGGGGGCGGGCCGGGCAACTGACCCACTACCGGGCAACGGGAGCCGGACGACGCCCGGTACAATCCGCACGCCCTATGCGCTCATCCTCCGAGGTGCTCGAAGGCAACAAGGTCAAGCTCACCGTCGAAGTCGACGAACAGGAGCTGTCCGAGGCCGTCGACGACACCCTCCGCCGACTCCAGCGTGAGGTCACCGTCCCCGGGTTCCGCCCGGGCAAGGTGCCGCGGCGCCTGCTCGAGCACCGCCTCGGCGGCAAGGCGATCCGCGAAGAGGTCCTCCGCCACGCCGTGCCCGACTACTACGCCCAAGCGGTCGAGGAGGCGGCGCTCGACATCATCGCCGCCCCCGAGATCGACATCACCTCGGGCGAGGACGACGGCCCGCTCGCCTTCGACGCCATCGTCGAGGTGCGCCCGAAGGTCTCCATCCCCGGTTACGACGGCCTCCAGGTGACTGTGGCCTCGCCGCAGGCCACCGACGAGGAGGTCGAGGCCCAGGTCGACCGCCTCCGCGAGCAGTTCGCCGAGCTCACCGACGTCGAGCGCCCGGTGCGCAATGGCGACGTCGTCACCCTCGACGTGACGGGCCTGAAGGGCGACGAGGTGGTCGAGGAGCTCGCCGCCACCGACTACGTCTACGAGGTCGGGACCGAGCGCCTCGTCCCGGGCGCCGACGCCAAGCTGCACGGTGCCAAGCCCGGCGACATCGTCGAGGTGGAGACCGAGGACGCCCCGGGCGGGGCCACCAGGGTGCGGCTCCTCGTGAAGGTCGTCCGCGAGAAGGTGCTGCCCGAGGCGAACGACGAGTGGGCGAGCGACGCCTCCGAGTTCGACACGGTGGCCGAGCTGCGCGACGACGTCCGCAAGCGCCTCAGCGCCTATCGCCGCCTCCAGGCGAACATCGAGCTGCGCGAGAAGGCGGTCGAGGGGCTCGCCTCGCTCGTGACCGAGGACATGCCCGACACCCTCGTCGAGGAGGAGTTCGGGCGCCTCCAGCACGGGCTCGCCCACCGGCTCTCCGACAACAACGTGACGCTCGAGCAGTACCTGGCGATGAGGGCCATGTCGGGCGACGACCTCATGGCCGAGCTGCACGCCCAGGCCGAGTCCCAGGTGAGGGCCGACCTCGCCCTTCGAGCCCTCGCCGAGGCGGAGGAGCTCGAGGTGAGCGACGACGAGCTCGCCCAGGAGATCGCCCGGGCGGCCCAGGAGAACGGCCGCACCCCCCGCGAGATGGCCCGGCAGATCGCCGAGGGTCCGGGGCTCGAGCGGCTACGCTCGGAGTTGAGGAACTCGAAGGCGGTGGCGTGGCTGGTCGAGCACGTCGACGTCGTCGACGAGCAGGGGAACCCGATGGACCGAGCGCTGCTTCTGGGGCACGAAAGCTCGTCAGAAGAGGCGAGCGAGGACAGCGGGGACGCCGCCGCGAACAAGGGCGCAGCCTCCGCGGCCGACGAGGCTGTCGAGGCCGAAGCCGAGGCCGAAGCCGAGGACAAGGACGAGGAGGGGGAAGAGTGAGCGCCTACGGCTATCTCGTGCCGACAGTCGTCGAGCAGTCGAGCCGGGGCGAGCGCGCCTACGACCTGTACTCCCGCCTCTTGCGCGAGCGGATCATCTTCATCGGCACCCCGATCGACGACACGGTGGCCAACCTCGTCTGTGCCCAGATGCTCTTCCTCGAGTCCGAGGACCCCGAGAAGGACATCAACATCTACATCAACTCGCCCGGCGGCGACATCACGGCGCTGTTCGCGATCTACGACACCATGAAGTACGTGAGGCCGGACAAGTCGACGTTCTGCTTCGGCCAGGCGGCCTCGGCGGCTGCGGTCCTGCTCGCAGCGGGGACGAAGGGCAAGCGGTTCGCCCTGCGGCACGCCCGGATCCTGCTCCACCAGCCCTACGGCGGCGCTGCGGGGCAGGCGACCGACATCGAATTGCAGGCCAAGGAGATCCTTCGGATGAGGGACCTCCTGAACGAGATGCTCGCCGACGACACCGGGCAGTCGATGGAGAAGATCCATCACGACACCGATCGGGACTTCATCATGAGTGCCGAGGAGGCGCGTGAATACGGTGTCATCGACGAGGTGATCACAAAGCAGCAAGAGGCCGCCGGCGCGATTGCCGCCGTCGGAGCTGCCTGAGCGGGGGGAGTCGAGGTGGCGAAGTTCGGCGACGGGGGGGAGCTGGTCAAGTGCAGCTTCTGTGGCAAGTCGCAGAAACAGGTCAAGAAGCTCATCGCCGGGCCGGGTGTCTACATCTGTGACGAGTGCATCGAGCTCTGCAACGACATCATCGAGGAGGAGCTGGCCGAGCCGAGCGACGTCAGCTTCGAGGACCTCCCCAAGCCGAAAGAGATCTTCCTCTTCCTGAACGACTACGTCGTCGGCCAGGAGCAGGCGAAGAAGATCCTCTCGGTGGCGGTCTACAACCACTACAAGCGGGTCCAGGCCGGGGTGTACCGCGAGGGCGACGTCGAGATCGCCAAGTCGAACATCCTGCTCCTCGGCCCGACCGGGTGCGGCAAGACGCTGCTCGCCCAGACGCTCGCGAGGATGCTGAACGTCCCCTTCGCCATCGCCGACGCGACGGCGCTCACCGAGGCCGGCTACGTCGGCGAGGACGTCGAGAACATCCTCCTCAAGCTGATCCAAGCGGCCGACTACGACGTGAAGAAGGCCGAGACCGGGATCATCTACATCGACGAGATCGACAAGATCGCCCGCAAGTCCGAGAACCCCTCGATCACCCGTGACGTCTCGGGCGAGGGCGTGCAGCAGGCGCTGCTCAAGATCCTCGAGGGGACGACCGCCTCGGTGCCGCCCCAGGGTGGCCGCAAGCACCCCCACCAGGAATTCATCCAGATCGACACGACGAACATCCTGTTCATCTGCGGCGGGGCCTTCGCCGGGCTCGACAAGATCATCGAGAGCCGCATCGGCCGGGCCGGCATCGGCTTCCGGGCGGACCTTCGGCGGGGCAAGCACTGGAAGGAGGGGGAGCTCCTCATGCAGGTGCTCCCGGAGGACCTCCTCAAGTTCGGGCTGATCCCCGAGTTCGTCGGCCGGCTCCCGGTCATCGGCGCCGTCTCGAGCCTCGACCGCGAAGCGCTCGTCCGCATCCTCGTCGAGCCGAAGAACGCCCTCGCCAAGCAGTACCGCCGGGTCTTCGAGCTCGACAACGTCGAGCTCGAGATCACCGACGACGCCCTCGAGGCGGTCTCCGACCAGGCGCTGCTCCGCGGGACGGGCGCCCGCGGCCTGCGGGCCATCCTCGAGGAGGTCCTCCTCGACGTCATGTACGACCTCCCGAGCCGCGAGGACATCGGGCGCTGCGTCGTCGACCGGTCGGTCGTGCTCGAGCGCGTCGCCCCGAGCCTCGTGCCGCGGGGGGCGCCCGAGAAGCCCGAACGGTCCCGCCGCGCCGCTTCCTGACCCCCTCCGCGAGACAGGGCCCTTCACACCGCCGCTCGGTGGCGGCGCCGGCGCGGATGCCGGCGCCCCCGGCGCCAGCCTCGGCGAGGCGCTCGCCTGGCTGGACCGCCACGTCAACCTCGAGGCGATCGAGGCCGGCACGGCCGGTCACCACGGGCTGCCCACCATCGAGCGGATCAGCGCCGTCATGGACGCCATCGGCGACCCCCAGCGGACCTACCAGGTCGTCCACGTCACCGGCACGAACGGCAAGGGGTCGGCCTCGAGGATGGCAGCCGCCCTCCTCGAGGCGCTCGGGCTGAGGGTCGGCCTCTACACGAGCCCGCATCTCGAGGTCATCAACGAGCGCCTCGCCATCGCCGGCGAGCCGATCGACGACGACGAGCTGGCGGCCCAGCTCGGGTCGCTCGCCGAGCTCGAGCTCTTCCTCGGCGAGCGCCTCAGCTGGTTCGAGATCATGACCGCCTGCGCCTTTCGGTGGTTCGCCGACGAGGCGGTCGACGCCGCCGTGGTCGAGGTGGGGCTCGGGGGCCGTTTCGACGCCACCAACGTGGTGGACGGGGCCGTGGCCGCCGTCACCAACGTCGCCCTCGACCACACCGACCTGCTCGGCCACACGCGCGAGGCCATCGCCGGCGAGAAGGCGGGCATCGTGAAGCAGGGGAGCGTCCTCGTGCTCGGCGAGGAGGACGAGGACGTCGCCCGGGTCTTCGAAGAGGAGGCCGTGAAGGTGGGCGCCTCCGCCGTCTGGCGGCGGGGGGAGGATTTCGGCGCCGAGCACGGGCGCCTCGCCCTCGGCGGCCGGGTGATCGACCTCTACACCCCGGCCCGGCGCTACGAGGAGGTCTTCATCCCCCTCCCCGGCCCCCACCAGCAGGACAACGCCGCGGTCGCCCTGGCCGCGGTGCAGGCCTTCACGGGCGCGCCGCTCGAGGACGAGGCCGTCGAGCGGGGTTTCGCCGCCGTGACGGCGCCGGGGCGGATGGAGGTCGTCCGCCGGTCCCCCCTCGTCGTCCTCGACGGGGCCCACAACCCGGCCGGGGCGGAGGCGGCGGGCGTCGCGCTCGCCGAGGACTTCGCCGGCACGGGCCGGCTGATCGTCGTGATGGGCTGCCTCAAGGGACGAAACCCCCTCGACCTCCTGCAGGCCCTCTCGGCGGGGGGCCGGCCGGTGGACCATGTCGTCGCCTGCGCGCCGGCCTCGCCCCGTGCCCAGCCGGCCGCCGCCGTCGCAGGGGCGGCCCGCTCCCTCGGCATCGCGGTCGAGGAGGCCGAGGGCCCGGCGAGCGTCGTCGACGCCATCGAGCGGGCGTTCGCCCTCGCCGAGCGAGGCGACGCCGTCCTCGTGACGGGCTCCCTCTACGTCGTCGGCGCCGCCCGCACCGCGCTCGTGCGCTGAGGGCCGGTAGGGTGCCCGTCCCGTGAACCGCACCCTCGTGATCTGCAAACCGGACGCCGTGCGCCGCGGCCTCGCCGGCGAGATCGTCGCCCGCCTCGAGCGAAAGGGCCTCCGCCTCGTCGCCGCCGAGCTGCGGGCCATCGACGCCGGGACGGCCGCCCGCCACTACGCCGAGCACGAGGGAAAGCCCTTCTACGGCGACCTGATCGAGTTCATCACCGGCGGCGCCTCGCTCCTCCTCGTGGTCGAAGGCCCCGAGGACACTTGGCGCATCGTGCGCACGCTGATGGGCCCGACCAACCCGGCCGAGGCCCCGCCCGGCACGATCCGGGGCGACTTCGGCACCGTGCTCACCGAGAACCTCGTGCACGGCTCGGACGGCCCGGACTCGGCGCGAAGAGAGATCGAGATCTTCTTCCCCTCTCTCGGCTGACACCGCTGTCCGGCCGCTGCCACCGAGGGGTAGCCTCTGGAGGGCGGTCGAGGGGGCGCCTTGTTCCAACCGAACCGATCCCTTAGCCTTTGAGCCGATCGCTCCCCGAGCCTTCTGGAGCACCTGATTTCATGCCCGAGAACAGCTTCTCCTTCATCGGCCGCGACATGGCCGTCGACCTCGGCACCGCCAACACGCTCGTCTACGTGCGGGGCAAGGGCATCGTGCTCAACGAGCCCTCCGTGGTGGCGATCAACGTGAAGGACGGCCACCCGCTCGCCGTCGGCGTCGAGGCGAAACGGATGATCGGCCGCACCCCGAGCAACATCCAGGCCATCCGGCCGCTCAAGGACGGCGTCATCGCCGACTTCGAGATCTGCGAGATGATGCTCCGCTACTTCATCCGCCGGGTCCACCCGCGCCGCTTCTCGAAGCCGCGCATGGTGATCTGCGTCCCGTCCGGGATCACCGGCGTCGAGAAGCGGGCCGTACAGGAGGCCGCCGAGTACGCCGGCGCCCGCAAGGCCTACATCGTGGAGGAGCCCATGGCGGCCGCCATCGGCGCCGGCCTCCCGATCCACGAGCCGACCGGCAACATGGTGGTCGACATCGGAGGCGGCACGACCGAGGTGGCCGTCATCTCGCTCGGCGGGATCGTGGTCAGCCAGTCGATCCGCATCGGCGGCGACGAGCTCGACGAGGCGATCATCTCCTTCGTGAAGAAGGAATACTCGCTCGCCCTCGGCGAGCGGACGGCGGAGGAGATCAAGATCGCCCTCGGTTCGGCCTGCGAGCTCGAGGAGGAGCTGCACGCCGAGATCCGGGGCCGCGACCTCGTGACGGGGCTGCCGAAGACGGTCGTCACCACCACCGAGGAGATCCGCAAGGCCATCGAGGAGCCCGTGGCGGCCATCGTCGACGCCGTCAAGGTGACGCTCGACCGCTGCCCGCCCGAGCTGGCGGCGGACATCATGGAGCAGGGCATCGTCCTCACCGGAGGCGGAGCGCTGCTGCACGGCCTCGACGTCAGGCTCCAGGCCGAGACGCACATGCCCATCGTCGTCGCCCCCGACCCCCTCAATTGCGTGGCACTCGGAAGCGGGATGTGCCTCGAGGAGTTCGAGGCGCTGAAGCAGGTGCTGATCTCCTCCTCGAACCGCTGAACCCGGGGTCGCGTTGGCTACGACGCGCCGCCACACGAGCCAGCGCCTCACCCTCGTGATCCTGCTGTTGGCGTCCATCACCGTCATCACCCTCGACTACCGGGGCACGGCCAGCCACGACATCGGGTCGCTGCGAAACGTGGCCCGGGACGTCCTCTCGCCCATCCAGCGGGGGCTCTCGGCGGCGCTCCGGCCGGTCGGCGACTTCTTCTCGGGGGCGGTCAATTACGGCGCGGCGGTCTCCGACAACGCCCGGCTGCGGGCCGAGCTCGGGGCGCTCCAGCGCCAAGCCCTCGAGAACTCCCAGGCGGAACGCCAGCTCGAGCAGGTGCTCTCCGAGGAGCACCTCCCCTTCGTCCAGAACATCCCGACCCGGCTCGCAGAGGTGCTGTCGGGGTCGTCGTCCAATTTCGAGCTGACCTTCGAGATCAACCTCGGCACCTCGGACGGCGTCGGGGTCGGGATGCCGGTCGTCTCGGGACCCGGCCTCGTCGGCTCGGTCGTCTCCGCCGGGCGGCTCACCTCGGTGGTGCGACTCCTCACCGACCCTGGCTCGGCCGTCGCCGTCCGCTTCGGCAAGTCGGACGCCATCGCCATCGCCTACGGGCAGGGATCGGGCGACCCGCTCCGGCTCGACGGGGTGACGGCCGGCCAGTCGCCGCACGTCGGCCAGTGGGTCTTCACGAGCGGCCTGACCGGCGCCTCGACCTACCCGGCGGGGATCCCGGTCGGCTGGATCAGCTCGGTGGGCCCGGCCGGAGGCTCGCTCACGAGGACGGTGCTCGTCCAGCCTTTCGCCTCCTTCTCGAACACCGAGTACGTCACGGTGATGCAGTGGCTGCCCCCGGCGTGAGCGAGGTGAGGGCGTGACCGCCCGCGGCTGGCTGCGTTTCGCAGGCGTGCTGGTCCTCACCTCCGTCGTGCAGGGGGCCGTCCTGAACGGCGTGGTCGTCGGGGGCGCCCACCCGGACGCATTCCTGCTCGTCGCCGTCGTCGCCGGACTCACGGCGGGTGCCCAGCAGGGGGCGGTGCTGGGCTTCGTGACGGGCCTCGTCGCCGACCTGTTCCTCCCGACGCCGTACGGCTTCTCGGCGTTCTGCTTCGTGCTCGTGGCCTTCGCGGTCGGCCTGGCGGCCGGCGCCCAGGCCGGGCGGTCCCCCTACGGCTTCCGGATCGTGACGGCCGTCGTCGGCAGCATCGGCGGAACGCTCCTCTTCGCCGCCCTCGAGACGCTGCTCGGACAGCCGCACCCGGGGTTCCGCGACATCGTCGTCGTCTGCGCGGTGGTGGCGGCCGGCAACGCCGTGCTCGCCATCCCGGCGACCGCCCTCGTGTTCAGGGCCGTCACGGCCGGGGGAGGCTCCCAGCGAGATCTCGCGGGGGCCGGCGGGAGCGCCACGGTGCGATGACCGAGCGCGACCCGCGACGCGGCCCGGCGCTTCCCCGCGCCCCGAAGCCGCTCGCCCCGCCACGGCTGCTCGACGAGGACAACGCCGCCGAGCGGCAACGGACCAAGGTGGTCTCCTCCAGTCCCCTGAAGCGGCTCGAGGACGAGGAGAAGGAGCAGCAGCGACGGCGGGAGACCGTCCACCTCGGCCTCCGCCTCACCGCCATGGGCATCGTCATCCTCGGGCTCTTCACGGTGATGCTCGTCCGGCTCTGGTCGCTCCAGGTGCTGCAGGGCTCGAAGTACCGGGAGCAGGCCATCAGCCTCGCCACCCGCTACGTGCCCATCTCGCCGCCACGGGGGCTCATCGCCGCCCGAGACGGCCAGGTCCTCGTCGGGGACCAGATCGAGCCGGTCGTGACGCTCAACCGTCAGCTCGCCCTGTCGGACCCGGCCGTCGTGCGCCGACTGGCCGTCGAGCTCGGCATCACGACCGGCCAGATCCGGGCGGACCTCTCCAACCAGCAGGACAGCATCTACGAGCCCGTCCCCGTCCAGGTCGGCGTCCCCGAGAGCGTCATCGTCTACCTCGCCGAGCACCGCTCGCAGTTCCCCGGTGTGACCGTGAGCTACGTGGCCGAGCGCACGTACCCCTTCGGCGACCTCGCCGCCCAGACGCTCGGCTACGTGTCCGACATCACCGCCAGCGAGCTCCAGCAGTACAGGAAGGACGGCTACCTGCCGAGCGACGTGATCGGCCAGTCCGGGGTCGAGTACCAGTACAACCAGTACCTCCACGGCAGGAGCGGCGAGGAGGTCATCAAGGTCGACGCCTCGGGCAACCCCGTCGGCACGCCGACGACGCACTCGCCGCTCACCGGCGACGACGTCGTGTTGAACATGGACCTCGGTCTCGAGCAGGAGACCCAGACCGCCCTCGCCAACCAGCTCAGCTCGCTCCAGTCCCAGGGACTGCCGGCGACCTCCGGGTCGGTCGTCGTGCTCGACCCGCAGAACGGCGCCGTCCTCGCCATGGTCTCGCTCCCGAGCTACAACCCGGGCTGGTGGGTCGGCGGGATCTCGACCGCGCACTACAAGTACATCAACAGCCTGGCGGCCCATCAGCCCGAGCTGAACCGCGCCATCCAGGGCGAGTACACCCCCGGGTCCACCTTCAAGCTCGCGACTGCGACCGCCGCCCTCAACGACGGGCTGATCAGCCCCTACTCGACGATCAACGACACGGGCAGCTTCACGATCCCGGGCAACTGCGTGGGTGCGGGCTGCACCTTCTACAACAACGAGGGCGAGATCCTCGGGCCGCTCGACGTGACGCAGGCGATCACCGCCTCGGACGACGTCTTCTTCTACACGCTCGGCTACGACTTCTGGGCTGCCCGCGCCCACTACGGCAACCAGGCCATCTCCAGGTGGGCGGAGCGCTACGGCTTCGGAGCGCCCTCCGGCGTCGACCTGCCGGCCGAGAGCGTCGGCCAGGTCGACTCCCAGCGCCTGAGGGACGTCCAGCACGCCGAGGCGCCGAAGGCCTTCCCCTACGACTACTTCGGGCCGGGCGACGCCGTGAACGCGGCGTTCGGCCAGGGCGAGACGCTCGTGACGCCGCTCCAGCTGGCGAACGCCTACGCCACCTTCGCGAACGGCGGCACCCGCTACGCCCCGCAGGTGGCGGCGGGCGTCCTCTCGCCGACCGGCGGCCTGCTCAGGGTGTTCAAGCCCCGCGTGATGGGGCACGTCTCGTTCGCTCCCGGTGCCTACCAGGCGATCTTCTCGGGCCTCACCGGGGTCATCACCAACACCGCCCACGGCACCGCCTCGGGCGTGTTCATGACGGCCACCAACCCCTACCCGTACTCGAAGCTGCCGCTCGCCGGGAAGACGGGAACCGCCACCACGAGCACGAACCCGAACGCCCAGCCGACGGCGCTCTTCGTCGCCTTCGGGCCGGCGACCGGCAACCCGCGCGACCCGCAGTACGTCGTCGCCGTCGTCATCCCCGAAGCCGGCTACGGCGCCTCGGCGGCCGCGCCGGTCGCCCGCCAGATCTTCCAGTACCTCATCAACCACCCCGTCCGGCCGGTCCACTTCCACGTCGCCGCCGTCGGGAGCTGAGACCGCCCCCCGGGCCCGCCGAGGGGCGAACCCGGGGCGAGTGGGACCGGCAGGTACACTTCTGACCAGGATGACAACCTTGCGACGGCCCCGGCTCCTCGTGCTGGCCGTTCCCGCGCTCGTCGTCTCCACCGTCCTCGTCGCTCTCGCCGACCGCAGGCTGGCCTCCGGCGGCTCCGGAGCCGAAGGCGACGACCAGGACAAAGTGCTCGTTGCTGAACGCGGCACCCCGGGCCGTTCGACGCTGCGCCCTTTGAGGCGCGCGGAGGACGCGCCCCGCCGGGTGCCCCTGGCGCGCCTCGGCGTGCCGTCGAGAAGGGATCTTCCCGATGTCGGACCCGATCTCCGGCCGGTCGCCGGACGAGCGGAACCCGGGGCCGAACGGCCCGGACCGCCCTGTCGCGCCGGCCACCACAGGACCAATCGGCCGCCAGGCGGCCGATGCTCCGTCGCGCCCTGGTTCACCGGAAGCGGGGCGCGGGACCACTCGCTCGGCTGAGCCGCCCGCCGAGGGGCGGCCCCGCATCGGTGACACGCGCCCGGCGCCGCCCCCGCCCCCGCCCGCCCCCCGGTCGTCGCAGGGCTCCGAGGCGACCTCGGGCAACGGGGCCTCCGGCTCCGGCGGTTCCGGAGGCTCCGGCAACCGCCGCCGCAGAGGCGGCCGCGGGCGCCGCCGGGGCGGCTCCGGCGCCTCCTCCACGAGCGCGGCCGGCACAGAGGCGGGCTCTGCGCCGGCGTCACGCCCCTCGGCCGGGCGTCGCGGAGGTGGGAGCCCGGCGGCGACGTCACCGGCACGGGCGGCGGTCTCACCAGATGCCGCCCGGGCGGGCGAGGAGGACGCCGACGAGGGTGCGAGCGGCACGGCTCGGAGCAGGAGCCGCCGGGGGAGCGGCAGCCGGGAGCGGCGGGGCGGCCGGGCGACCGGGCGCTACCTCATGTGCGTGCACGTCGAGCCCGCCGCCACCCAGATCGCCGTGCTCGAGGGCCGCACGCTCGTCGAGCACTACGTCGCCCGCCCGCAGGACGACGCCATGCAGATCATCGGCAACATCTACCGGGGGCGCGTGAAGAACGTCCTTCCCGGCATGGAGGCCGCCTTCGTCGACATCGGCACCCCGAAGAACGCCGTGCTGTACTGGGGTGACGTCTCCTACGACCGGGACGACATCGAGCGGGCTCCCGGCGCCGACCGGATCGAGCACCTGCTGCGGCCTGGCCAGACGATCGTCTGCCAGGTGACGAAGAACCCCATCGGCCTGAAGGGGGCGCGGCTCACCCAGGAGGTGTCGCTGCCCGGGCGTTTCGTCGTGCTGGTGCCGAATTCCGAGACCTACGGCATCTCGCGCCGTCTCGACGACAACGAGCGGCGCCGGCTACGCCGGATCCTCGACGAGGTGCGCCCGGAGGGCCACGGCCTCATCGTGCGCACCGCGGCGGCGGGCGCCTCTGCCGAGGACCTCGCCGGCGACGTCGCACAGCTCGTCGCCAAGTGGGACGAGATCGACGAGCGCGCACGCCGGCTGCCCGCCCCGGCGCTGCTCTACTCCGAGCCGCACATGGCGGTGCGGATCATCCGCGAGGAGCTCACCGAGGAGCACCGCGCCGTCCTCATCGACGACCCGGAGCTCTACGCCGTCGTCCGGGCCTACGTGGCCCAGTTCGACCCCGAGCTCGCCGACCGGGTCGAGCTGTACGACACGGCGGCCGAGACGCTGCCATTGTTCGAGCGCCACCACGTGCACGAGCAGCTGCACAAGGCGCTCGACCGCAAGGTGTGGCTGCCGTCGGGCGGCTCGCTCATCGTCGAGCGCACCGAGGCCCTGACGGTGATCGACGTCAACACCGGCAAGAACGTCGGCTCCTCGAGCCTCGAGGAGACCGTCTTCGAGAACAACCTCGAGGCGGCCGACGAGATCGCCCGCCAGCTCCGGCTGCGCGACATCGGCGGCATCATCGTCATCGACTTCATCGACATGGAGGTGAAGGCCAACCGCCAGTCCGTCATGGCCGCCTTCCGGGCGGCCCTCGCGAGGGACAAGACCCCGACCCAGGTGTACGACCTGAGCGAGCTCGGCCTCGTCGAGATGACCCGCAAGCGGGTCGGTGAGGGCCTCGTCGAGACGCTGTCGGAGACCTGCCCGATGTGCAACGGGCGGGGCATCATCTTCCGGGACGGCGAGTCGTGATCCAGGTCATGGGCCTTGTGGGAGGCGGACGGTCGGGTTTTGTGCGTCCGGAGGCCGTGATCGGGCTTGCTACGCTGAGAGCCCTATGTACGCGGTGATCAACGCCGGAGGAAAGCAGGAGCGGGTCGAGGTCGGCGAGCGCGTCGACGTCGAGCTGCTGCCGGGCGCGCCCGGGGACGAGCTGACCCTCGTGCCCCTGCTCGTCGTCGACGGCGACCGGGTCGTCTCGGCGGCGGCCGACCTCGCCTCCTCCACGGTGAGCGCCACCGTCGTCGGCGAGACGAAGGGCCCGAAGATCACGGGGTTCACCTACAAGTCGAAGACCCGCCAGCGCCGCAGGTACGGCCACCGGCAGCGGTACACGACACTCGAGATCACCGCCATCGCCGGACCGTCGAAGTCAGCGAAGAAGGCCTGAGGAGGCTCGAGAGGTGTCGAAGACCAAGGGCGGCGGCTCCACGCGCAACGGACGCGACTCGGCGGCACAGCGTCTCGGGGTGAAGGTGTACGACGGCACCGTCGTGACCGCCGGCTCGATCATCGTGCGCCAGCGGGGCACCCGGTTCCACCCGGGCGAGAACGTCGGGCGGGGCAAGGACGACACCTTGTTCGCCAAGGCCGAGGGCCGGGTGAAGTTCGCTTCACGGCACGGCCGGCGCCTCGTCGACGTGCTGCCCGCCGAGCCGGCCGGAGCGCTCGAGACCTCCGCCTCCTGACGGGAGCCGGCCGTGTCTGCCCCTCCCGAAAGGGGCCGGCTCCTCGTCGCGACACCGACGCTCGAGGACCCGAACTTCCACCGCAGCGTCGTCTTCCTGCTCGCGGCTGACGACGACGGGGCGCTCGGGGTCGTCCTCAACCGGCCGAGCGAGACGCCGGTCGCCGAGATCGTGCCCCACTGGAGCCTGCACGTCTCGAGCCCGAGCGTGCTCTTCGTCGGCGGGCCAGTCCAACCGAACGCCGCCATCTGCGTCGGCCGGCACGCCGCCGGGCCGACCGAGGACGTCGAGGGCTACTCCCACCTCGTCGACGATTTCGGCACCGTCGACCTCCACAAGGAGCCCGAGGACCTGGACGTTCGCCTGGAAGGGCTCCGGGTGTTCTCCGGCTACGCCGGATGGGGCCCCGGCCAGCTCGACGAGGAGATCGAGGCGGGCGCCTGGCTCGTGCTGAACAGCGAGCCCGAGGACGTCCTCTCCTCGGACCCCGAGGGCCTCTGGTCCCGGGTTCTCCGCCGCCAGGGCGGCTGGGCGGCGGTCCTCGCGCGTCATCCGGCCGACGCCTCGCTCAACTGAGCGGCTGAGCACGCCGTGCCAGGCTTCGTCGACGAGGCCCAGATCCACGTGAAGGGCGGCAACGGGGGCGCCGGCGCGGTGTCGTTCCGCCGCGAGGCGCACGTGTCGAGGGGCGGGCCCGACGGCGGCGACGGCGGCGCCGGCGGCGACGTCTGCCTCGAGGCGTCGGTCCAGGTCGCCTCGCTCATCGCCTTCGAGGACCATCCGCACCGGCGCGCCGGCGACGGCACGCACGGCGGCGGCAAGCGCCGCCACGGCCGCCGCGGGGAGGACCTCGTCGTCCCCGTCCCCGAGGGGACGATCGTCCGGTCGCGGGACGGCGACGTACTGGCGGACCTGGCGGTCGCCGGGGACCGTTTCGTCGCCGCAGAGGGCGGGCGGGGAGGGCGGGGAAACGCCCGTTTCCTCAGCAACCGGCTGCGCGCCCCGGCCTTCGCCGAGCAGGGCGAGCTCGGCGAGGAGCGCTGGCTCGAGCTCGAGCTCGAGCTGATGGCCGACGTGGCGCTCGTCGGGTTCCCCAACGCAGGCAAGTCGACCCTCGTCTCGACGGTGTCGGCCGCCCGCCCGAAGATCGCCGACTACCCCTTCACGACGCTCGTGCCCCACCTCGGCGTCGTGTCCTTCGACGAGGGCCGCTCGCAGTTCGTGATCGCCGACATCCCGGGGCTGGTGGAGGGGGCCGCCGAGGGGCGGGGGCTCGGGCACCGCTTCCTCCGCCACCTCAGCCGGGCGCGGGTGCTCCTCGTGCTCGCCGACCTCGCCTCGTTCGACCTCGACCCCTCGTCGCAGGTGAGGGTTCTCCTCGACGAGCTGGGCCGCTACCGGCCGGAGCTGCTCGACCGGCCGCGGCTCGTCGTCGGCTCCCGGGCCGACGCCGTGCCGCCGGGCGAACGGCCCGCCCTCGACTCCTACGGCGGGGAGCTCGAGATCTCGGCGGTGTCGGGCGAGGGGATCCGCCCGTTGCTCGGGCGCCTCGCCGCCCTCGTCGACGAGGCTCGTGTCGCCACCCCCACCCCGCGCCGCGCCGTCGTGGTGCACCGGCCGGCCGCTGGCGCCATCGAGGTGGAGCGTGACGGCGGGCGCTGGGTCGTGACCGGTCGCGAGGCGCTGCGGGCTGTCGCCGTGTCGGACCTCACCGACCCGGACGCCCTCGCCCACGTGCAGCGGCGGCTGAAGCGGATCGGCGTCGACCGGGCGCTCGCCCGGGCGGGCGCCCGGGAGGGCGACACCGTCAGGATCGGCGGCCTCGAGTTCTCCTACGAGGAGGGCTGACCCGGGTCGCCCTCACGGCTGCGGGACGGCGCCAGACCGGCGGCTGCGGGGTCCGGTCCGTCTCTGACAAGGTGGGGTCGTGATCGTCGTCGTGAAGATCGGCACGAGCTCGGTGACCCTGCCCGACGGCGGGATCGACGGGGCCGCCGTGGCCAAGCTCGGCGCCGAGCTGGAGCGCCTCCACGCGGAGGGTCACAAGGTGGTCGTGGTGAGCTCCGGCGCCGTGACCGCCGGCGTGGCCGTGCTCGCAGGACCGGCCGCAGGCCGCCCGGGCGGGACGGTGGGCCGCCAGGCCGACGCGGTCGCCCTCCAGGCGCTCTCGGCCATCGGTCAGCACCGTCTCATGCGCGTCTACGACGACGTGCTCGGGGCGCTCGGGCTCATCGCCGGCCAGGTCCTCCTCGCCCCGACCGACTTCGACCACCGGGGCCGCTACCTGCACGCCCGCGACACCCTCCGGCGGCTGCTCGAGCTGGGGGTCGTGCCGATCGTGAACGAGAACGACGCCATCGCCGACGACGAGATCCGTTTCGGCGACAACGACCGGCTCGCGGCTCTGGTGGCCCACCTGCTCCAGGCCGACCTCCTCATCCTTCTCACCGACACGGCCGGCTTCTTCTCGGCCGACCCGCGGGTGGACGCCGGGGCGACCCTGATCGAGGAGGTCACCGAGATCGACCACGAGCTCGAGGCTGCGGCGGGCGGCCCCGGCTCGGACTCGGCCCGCGGCGGGATGGCCTCGAAACTGGCCGCCGCCAAGATGGCCTCCTGGTCCGGCGTGCGAACCGTGATCGCCGCGGCCGACCGACCCGACGTGGTGCACGACGCGGTGGAGGGCTCGAGCCAGGTCGGGACCGTCTTCCTGCCGCACGGCCGGGCCCTCAGCGCCCGCAAGCTCTGGATCGCCTTCGCCCTCCGGCCGGCCGGCCGCATCGTCGTGGACGAGGGGGCGAAAAAGGCGCTGGTCGAGCGGGGGACGAGCCTGCTCCCGAGCGGGGTGGTGGAGGTGTCGGGACGCTTCGCCCCCGACGACGCCGTCGAGATCTGCGGGCCGGACGGTGTCGTGTTCGCGAAGGGCATCTCCCAGATGGCCGCCGCCCGCGCCTCGGCGTGGCTCGGCAAGCGGTCCGGCGACCTGCCTCCCGACGTCCCGCCCGAGGTCGTCCACCGCGACGACCTCGTCGTCCTCGTCTGAGGCGGGGCGGCCAGCCGGGGAGCGGCCGAACCCGGCTGGGGCCGCCACAGCAGGCTGTGGGAGGCTTCCAAGGTGAGCCAAGTGAGCCCCGTGGGCGACGACAACGATCGCAACCTGTACGTCCCGACCGACGCCAAGGGCGTCGAGTACTACCTCGACCAGGAGTTCCAATGGCCGCTCCCGCGCGGTGCGGGGCACCCCGGCGAGTGGCTGACCTCTGACGAGAAGCTCGCAGGGCCGAATCTGAGCGGGCTCCCGCTCTTCAGCCTGGACGCCCTCCTCGAGAACATCGGCGAGCGGATCTTCCTCGCCGAGATCGCCCCCGGTTCGGGCGCCGAGGCGAACCTGCCCGGGGTGGTCGAGGTCGACTCGGCCCGGCTCGTGCGGGCGACGCCCTGGGACGTCAAGGCCGCCGCCAACTTCGCCCTCGACTGCGCAGAGCGCGTGCTGCACGACCCGGCCGCCCTGCGACTGCCGAGCGGGGCGACCCTCGCCGACCTCCTCCAGGCCGCCCACTCGTGGCTCGACAACTCGACCGGCGACACCAGCCTGCTCGGGCGGATCTCCCGCATCGCCACCGCCCGCCGGCTCCGCCGCCGGGCCGGCGCCCTCGGCGACCTCGCCTTCTCGGTGACGGTGGCCGACGAGGCTGCCGACGTCGACGCCCTCGACGACCCCGACTGGGAGGCCCTGGCGGCCACCCGTGACGCCGTCCTCTCGGCGGTCGAGGCGATCCGCCACGAGGCGTTCCCCCAGCTGCTCGAGAGCGAGAACGTCCGCTACGCCGAGGACGGGGGAACGCTCGAGCCACCTCCGGAGGCGGTCGACACGCCGTGGGGCAGCTTCGTCGCCGGGCGGCGGGCCGGCATCGTGCCGGCCTGGGTGGCCGCCCGCGACGCCGCCGATCGGGCGCGCAACGCGGCCGAGGACGCCAACGGCCACGAGGCCGGCGAGGCCGAGCGAGCCTGGCAGCGCTCCCGGCTGTTCGAGGCGCTGGGCGCCCGCCCCGCCGGTTGACCAGCCCGCCCCGCCGGTTGACCCGCTCGCCAGGCGAGGCCGACCAGGGGCCACGGGTACCCTGTGACATGCCCGCTGCCGACAAACCCGGCGACCTCGAGGAGCTCGGCCGGCGCGTCAGGGCGGCCGCCGCGAAGCTCGCCCTCGCCACGACGGCGGCGAAGAACGAGGCGCTCCTCACTGCAGCCGACCTCCTCGAGGCGCGCTCGACCGACATCCTGCGGGCGAACGCCGGCGACGTCGAGCGTGCGGGAGGGGAGGGGGTGTCGTCCGCGGTGGTCGACAGGCTCGCCCTCGACGACGGGCGTGTGCGGGCGATGGCCGCCGGGCTGAGGGCGGTGGCGGCCCTCCCCGACCCGGTCGGCGAGGTGGTCGAGGGGGCGCGCCGGCCGAACGGCCTCGAGGTGAGCCGGGTACGGGTCCCGCTCGGTGTCGTCGGCGTCATCTACGAGAACCGGCCGAACGTCACGGCCGACGCGGCGGCGCTCTGCCTGAAGGCGGGGAACGCCGCCTTCCTTCGGGGCTCCTCGGCGGCCCTCTCCTCGAACGTCGCCATCGCAGGGGTGGTCCGGGAGGCGCTCGGAAAGGCGGGCCTCCCCGAGGACGGCGTCGTCCTCGTCGAGGACACGAGCCACGAGACGGCCGAGCGCTTCGTGCGGCTCGACGGCGTGATCGACTGCCTCATCCCCCGCGGCGGCCACGCCCTCGTCTCGATGATCCGGGAGAAGGCGTCGGTGCCCTACGTCATCGACGGCGACGGCAACTGCCACGTCTACGTGCACGAGGCCGCCGACCTCGACATGGCGGACCGCATCGTCGAGAACGCCAAGACGTCGCGCCCGAGCGTCTGCAACGCCATGGAGTCGCTCGTCGTCGACGAGGCGGTCGCCCGCAGCTTCCTCCCGCGGGTGGCGGCGACGCTCCGGCGCCACGGGGTCGAGCTGCTCGGCGACGAGCGCGCCCGCGCAGTGCTCGGCGACATCCCGCGGGCGACCGAGGAGGACTTCGCCCGTGAGTTCCTCGACCTCCGCCTCTCGATCGCCGTCGTCGACGGCCTCGACGCCGCCATCGCCCACGTGCGGCGCTACTCGTCGGGGCACTCCGAGGCGATCGTGACCGGGGACCTGCAGGCCGCCCGCCGCTTCGTGGCGGAGGTCGACGCCGCGGCGGTGCTCGTGAACGCCTCGACGCGTTTCGTGGACGGCGGCGAGCTCGGGCTCGGCGCCGAGGTCGGGATCTCCACCCAGAAGCTGCACGCCCGCGGCCCGATGGGCCTCCGGGAGCTCACGAGCACCAAGTACGTCGTCTACGGCGAAGGCCAGGTCCGCACGTGACGCCCGCCCCCGACGGGGCGAACGACGCCGTCGTCGCCCGCCTGGGCCTCGGGGACGAGCTGCCGCTCGGTGAGCCCCGTTTCGCCTCGGTCCCCGAGGTGCGCGAGGGCCTGCGCACCGTCGGGTACCTCGCCGACGACGGCCTCGCCGGGGTGGTCTACCTCGCCGACCGGCTCGGCAAGCCGGTCCTCGTCGAGGGTCCGGCCGGCACGGGCAAGACCGAGCTCGCCAAGTCGGTCGCCCGCCTGACGGGCGCCCGCCTCATCCGCCTCCAGTGCTACGAGGGCCTCGACGAGTCCAAGGCCCTCTACGAGTGGAACTACAAGAAGCAGCTGCTCCGCATCCAGGTCGAGAACACCGGCCACGACGGCGAGCGGCGGGCCGGCTGGCAGGAGCTCGAGGAGGACATCTTCTCCGAGGAGTTCCTCCTCACCCGCCCCCTCCTCGAGGCGATCCGGGCGGCCGAGCCGGTCGTGCTCCTCATCGACGAGGTCGACCGGGTCGAGATCGAGACCGAGGCGCTCCTGCTCGAGGTGCTCTCCGACTACCAGGTCTCGATCCCCGAGCTCGGCACCGTCCGGGCCAACCAGGTGCCGCTCGTCTTCCTCACCTCGAACAACACCCGCGAGCTCTCCGAGGCGCTGAAACGGCGCTGCCTCTTCCTCCACCTCGACTACCCCTCGGTCGAGCGCGAGCGCGAGATCGTGCTCGCCAAGGTGCCGGGCGTGACCGAGGAGCTCGCCGACCAGGTGGCCCGCATCGTCCGGTCGCTGCGCTCGCTCGAGCTCAAGAAACACCCCTCCATCTCCGAGACCCTCGACTGGGCCCGCACGCTCGTGCTGCTCGGCATCGGCTCGGTCGACGAGGCGACGGCACGGGACACCCTGCACCTGCTCCTCAAGTACCGCTCGGACATCGAGGTGGCGGCGAAGGAGCTGGCCACGGCGACCGGGAGCGCCGCCGGCGGGAACGGCGCCGGCGCCCGCTAGGGCGCGGCTCCCGGGCGGCAGGAGAGGCAGGAAGAAGCGTGCTCGACGTCCTCACCGGTTTCGTGGGGGAGCTGCGCCGCGCCGGGCTGCCGGTGTCGGTGACCGAGGCGGCCGACGCCGCCGAGGCGATCCGCCACCTCCCCCTCGAGGACCGCCAGGCGGTGAAGTACGCCCTCGGCGCCACCCTCGTGAAGTCCTCCGCCCACTGGCGCGCCTTCGACACGGCCTTCGAGGTGTACTTCTCGCTGCGCGGCCCGCAGTACGACATCCCCCTCGGTGAGGGCGACGGCGAGCGGCCGCCCGACGCCGACGAGGAGGCGGCCGGCAGCGGGGGCCGAGGGAGCAGGGGACAGGGGGACCGTGGCGCCGGGGGAGGCGAGGCGGTCACCCCCGAGGAGCTCGCCGCCATGCTCTACAAGGCGCTCCGCGACGGCGACACGGCCATGCTCTCGGCGGTGGCCCGCCTCGCCGTCGGCCGCTACGCCGGCATGGAGCCCGGCCGCCCGGTCGGGGGCACCTACTACCTCTACCGGACGCTGCGGAACCTCGACCTCGACAACGTCCTCGCCCGCCTCGTCGGCGAGGCGCGAAGCGCCGTCCAGCAGCCGCCGTCCGACGGCGACGGCGAGCGGGGCACGGGCGGCGGCGAGGACGAGCTCGGCCCGGTGCTGCGCGGCCGCCGGCTCGGCCACCTGACGCCGCTCGAGGAGCGGCTCCTCGAGGACGAGTACAAGGCGCGCATCGACGAGCTCCGCCGCGAGATCGAGGCCGAGATCCGACGCCGCCTCGTCGCCGACCGTGGCGTCGAGGCGCTCGCCAAGTCGCTGCGAAAGCCCCTCCCCGAGGACGTCGACTTCATGCACGCCACCCGGGAGGAGCTGCTCCAGATCCGAAGGGCCATCCAGCCGCTCGCCCGCAAGCTGCAGGCCCGCCTCGCCCGCAAGCGGCGGCACCTGCGCCGCGGGGCGCTCGACTTCCGTTCCACCATGCGGCACTCGCTCTCCTACGGCGGCGTGCCAGCCGAGCCGCGCTTTCGCCACCCGAAGCCGACCAAGCCCGAGATCTTCGTCGTGGCCGACATCTCGGGCTCGGTGGCGGCCTTCGCCCGCTTCACCCTGCACCTCGTGCACGCCATCGCGGCGCAGTTCTCCCAGGTGCGCAGCTTCGTGTTCATCGACGGGATCGACGAGGTGACGGGCATCTTCGACAAGTCCGAGACCGTGGCCGAGGCGGTGCACCGGGTCAACCAGGAGGCCGACGTCGTCTGGGTGGACGGCCACTCGGACTACGGGCACGCCCTCTCGGTCTTCTGGCAGCGCTGGGGCCGCGAGGTCGGCCCGAAGACGAGCGTCCTCGTGCTCGGAGACGCCCGTTCCAACTACCACTCGCCCGAGGGCTGGGTGCTGAAGGAGATCTCGCACCGGGCCCGGCGCGTCTACTGGCTCAACCCCGAGCCCCGCTCGTACTGGGGGAGCGGCGACTCCATCATCGAGCACTACTCGCAGTTCTGCGACGGCGTCTACGAGTGCCGCAACCTCCGCCAGCTCGAGGGCTTCGTCGAGCACCTCGTCTGAGCCCTCCATCTATCCTCGGCCCTGTGAGCGATCTCGGCCGTCTCGAGCTCTCCGGCGCCACCAGAGACGACGTCGCCCCCGGGTCGCGCGTCGTCATCGTCCGCCACGGCGAGGCCGTGAGCAACGCCGAGGACACCCTCGGCGGCCACGACACCTGCAAGGGGCTGACCGACCACGGCCGGCGGCAGGTGGAGGCGCTCGCCGACCGCCTGCGGCGCACCGGGGAGCTCGAGGGGGCCGTGGCCCTCTACTCGAGCATCCTTCCCCGCGCCGTCCAGACCGCCGAGATCCTCGCCCCGGCGCTCGGCGGGCTCGAGATCCTGCAGACCTGCTCGCTCTGCGAGCGCCACGTCGGCGAGGCCGACGGCATGACCTGGCAGGAGTACGAGGCGACCTACGGGCGGGAGGTGCCCGGCGTCGACGACGACCGGGTGGTCGCCCCCGGCGGCGAGTCGTGGCGGGGCTTCCTCGACCGGGCCGAGGCGGCCCTCTACGGCGTCCTCGTCCGCCACCCGGGCGAGCTCGTCGTCATCGCCGGGCATGGCGGCATCGTGGGGGCGTCGGTGATCAGGTTCCTCGAGATCCCCGCGAACGGCGCCGGGTTTCGCGGCTTCGCCGACAACTCGTCGATGACCGAGTGGTGCTGGACCGGGCGGAGGTGGTGGTTCGTGCGCTACAACGACGCCGCCCACCTCGACAAGGAGGCCTGGGGGGCCGCCCACGGCCTGCGCCTCCCTCCGCCCAACTGGGTGGCCTACGAGCGGGACGAAACCCCGTGAGCGAGGCGCCGCCCGGCCGCGGCGATCTGGCCCGCCGGTTCGACGAGGCGACCGGCGCAGTGGGCGGGCGCTGCTGGCGTTCCCGGACGAGCTCCAGCGACGCTGGCCTGCGAGGCACCCGCATGCTGGCATGACCCAGCTCGAGCTGTTGCACGTCAACCTCGAGCACCTGCAGGGGCACGGGGCCGACCTGCTCGCCTTCCTCGCGAGGAAGGGAGTGGCGACCTAGCAGGCGACGTCCGGGTCGAAGGGATAGCCGTTCGTGCCGGGCGTCTCCTGGAGGAGCACCGGCTTGCCCCCGGCGAAGGCGAGCGACCCCCCAGCGCAGTAGGGGGCGTTGGCCGACGGACCGGGGTAGCCCTTGTCGGGGTAGGGCGGGTTCGTCCAGTAGGCCCCGGCCACCCAGATGGGAAGCGGCCCGGACCCGCCGGTCGGCGTGTAGTCGCCGGTGATCCCCTGGTACTGAACGGCCGTCGAGTAGATGCCCGGCGTGACGCCGGCCGCCCGCAGCGAGTCGATCGCCCCCTGGATCGTGAGGGAATTGAGCGTCTGGTCGCACGACCAGAACTCACCTCGCCCGGCGTCGTTGTAGATGCCGGAGGCGCAGGCGTCGTTCTCGATGTCGAGCCACCACATCTTGGCGCTCGCCCCTTGCGAGGTGGCGTAGGAGAGGGCGTTGGCGGCGGCGTTGTAGCCGTAGTTGTACGAAAGGCAGGAGGCCTTCGCCGAGCCCGACTTCGACGAGCAGGTGCCGGCCGGGCCGCTCTGGTCGATGGTCGAGCCGGACGAGGGCGAGTTGAGGAAGAGGTAGAGCTCGTAGGGGGGCGTGCCGGCCGGCTGGCCGGCGGGCTCGGTTGCCTGCTTCGCCCAGGCGATCTCGGCGGCGAGGCACGAGTTGTAGGCGCCCTCGGCCCAGCCGTCGACGCCGACGATGGCGACGGTGTAGGGGAGCGAGCCGCTCACGTCCTTCGGCGGGCCGGGGAGGGTGCCCGTCTTGCTCGAGCCGTTCGGCCCGCACTGCGGCCAGTTGATGTCGTAGCCGATGCTGCCCGACGGGTAGGCGGACGGCGGCGGCACGTACTTCTCGGCGAGGGCGATGCCGACGACGGGGGAGCCCGACTGGATCTTCAGCCCACCGCGCGACCTGGCGTCGCCTCCGGCGACGACGTACCCGCCTGAGGACACCTCCCAGTAGCCGAAACGGTCCTTGGCCGGCGTGATGCCCACGACCGAGCCGGGAAGGCCGGCGACGGCCGTGCCGGCGCCCGTGGCGTTGCCGAAGGCGAAGGTGGCGCCGTTCGCCTCGGTCAGCCAGTAGCCGAGGCCGCTCGGCGTGGCGGCCATCCCGGTCACCGGGCTTCGCAGGCGCTGGCCGGCGAGCGAGCCGTACGAGGTCGCCCGCCCGATGGTGAAGACCTCGCCGGCGGCGTTGGTCAGCCACACGCCGAGCCCGTTCGGCGTGACGGCCGCCCCGACGATCGGGGAGACGAGGTCGGCCGGGGGGAGGGCGTCGGGCCCGATCGCCCTGGCGTCGCCGAAGGGGGTGAGGACGCCGTTCGCGTCGACGATCCAGTAGCCGTGGTCGTCGGCGGTGGGGAGGAGGGCGACGACGTGGTCAGGCGAGCTGATCTGCCCGCTGAGCGAGCCGTAGGACGTGGCGTCCCCGAAGGGGTAGACGGCGCCGAGCCCGCCGACGAGCCAGTAGCCGAGCAGGTCCCGGGTCGAGGTGATGGAGACGATCGGAGCAGGCAGTTGCCGCCCCTTGGCGGAGCCGTAGAAGCGGGCTCCCCCGAAGTTGCGCACTCCGCCGTCGGCGGTGGCGAGGTAGTAGGTGTACTTCGGGCTCACGACGCGGGGAGCGGCCTTCGTGGAGGCCGACGAGACCTGCGTGAGGGCGAGGGACGTCAGCGCTACAGACACGAAAAGTGATGCTGCGGCCACTCTCGGTGGTATCGCCCGCCGACGACCGTTCCTCGACATCTGAACGCGTGTCCCCTGCCCATCTGGAGCTGACGCGGGCGCCTGCTCGGTCCAGCGCCGTCATGCTCGCAGCCGGGTTCCCCTCGGCGGGGATGCGCCCCTCCGCACCCAGCCCTCACATCACGACTTGGTCATGTTAAGTGTCGGCCTCGGGCCATTTCCACTTGAGTCACCAAAATCTCACAGCCGCAGCACAACCGTCATGTCTGCTGCCGACAAGGGGTGTCGAGGGGGGCGGTCACTCGCCCCGCAGGAGCTCGGCCACCCTAAAGGCGAGGTCGATCGACTGGCGGGCGTTGAGGCGCGGGTCGCAGGCAGTGGTGTAGCGGAGCGGCAATTGTTCCTCGAGGATGTCCTCGATGCCGCCGAGGCACTCGGTCACGTCGTCGCCCGTCAGCTCGATGTGCACGCCGCCCGGCCAGGTCCCGCAGCTGCGGTGGACGTCGAAGAAGCCGCGGATCTCGCCGAGCACGTCGTCGAAGTGCCGCGTCTTGCGGCCCGACTCGCTCACGAAGGTGTTGCCGTGCATGGGGTCGCAGGCCCACAGCACGGGGTGGCCGGTCCGCTCGACCGCCTTCACGAGGGGAGGAAGGAGGCGGCGGACGTGGTCCGCCCCCATCCGGCTCGTGAGGGTGAGGCGACCGGGCTGGCGATCGGGGTTGAGGCTCTCGCACAGGGCGACGACCCCGGCCGGGTCCGCCGCCGGGCCGAGCTTCACCGCCACGGGGTTGCGGATGCCGCGGGCGAACTCGAGGTGCGCCCCGTCGAGCTGGTGGGTGCGCTCGCCGATCCAGAGCAGGTGGGCAGAGCAGTCGTACCAGTCGCCCGTCAGCGAGTCCTGGCGCGTGAGGGCCTCCTCGTAGTCGAGCAGCAGCGCCTCGTGGCTGGTGAACAGGTCGACCTGGTGGATCGGCGACTCGGTCGTGAGGTCGACGCCGCAGGCGCGCATGAAGCGCAGCGCCCGGTCGATCTCCTCGGCGATCGCCTCGTAGCGGCGGCCCTCGGCGCTCGAGGCCACGAACTGCTGGTTCCAGGCGTGCACGTGGGTGAGGTCGGCGAAACCCCCCTTCGTGAAGGCCCGCAGCAGGTTGAGGGTCGAGGCGGACTGGTGGTACGCCGTGAGCATCCGATTCGGGTCGGGGACCCGGGCGGCCGGCACGGGCACGTCGTCGTTCACGATGTGGCCGCGGAACACCGGCAGCTCGAGGTCGCCGACGCGCTCGGTCGGCGACGAGCGCGGCTTCGCGAACTGCCCGGCGATGCGGCCGACCTTCAGCACCGGGACACCCGAGCCGTAGGTGAGCACGACCGCCATCTGGAGGATCACCTTCAGCTTGTCCCGGATGGAGTCGGCCGAGAAGTCGTCGAAGGACTCGGCGCAGTCGCCCGCCTGGAGGAGGAAGGCCCGGCCGTCCTGCACGCGGGCGAGGGCGTTCGTCAGCCGCCTCGCCTCGCCGGCGAAGACGAGGGGCGGCAGGGTCCTCAGCTGCTCGAGGACGACGCCGACGGCGGCGGGGTCCGGCCAGGTCGGCAGTTGGGTGGCGGGGAACGACCGCCACGAGGACGGCGCCCAGCCGGTCTCGGCGGCGCGGGGCGGCCCAGTGAGGGCGCCTTCTCCCGCCCGCGCCCCGCCCGCGGCCGTGCCGGCGCGCGCTTCGTCCATGTCGCAAGCGTAGGCGGTGGATAACCTGCCTCCGAATGCGCCCGTTCCGGTTCGCGATCCAGTCGTCGAAGCAGGTCAGCGCGGCGGCCTGGCGTGACTACGCCCGCAAGCTCGAGGACCTCGGCTACTCGACGCTCTTCATGCCGGACCACTTCGACGACCAGTGGTCGCCGCTCGTGGCGCTCACCGTCGCCGCCGAGGCGACGACGCGCCTTCGCGTCGGGTCGCTCGTGTTCGACAACGACTACCGCCACCCGCTCGTGCTCGCCCGGGAGTGCGCCACCTTGGACCTCCTCTCCGAGGGGCGCCTCGAGGTCGGCCTCGGGGCGGGCTGGCTCCGGACGGACTACGAGGAGTCCGGCATCGCCTACGAGGACCCCGGGACCCGGATCTCCCGCCTCGAGGAGGCCGTGAGAGTGGTGAAGGCCCTCTGGCGGGAGGAGTCGGTCGACTTCGAGGGCGCCCACTACCAGCTGAAGGGGGCACACGGGCTGCCCCGTCCCCACACGCCGGGCGGGCCGCCGCTCCTCATCGGCGGCGGCGGGAGGCGGGTGCTGCGCCTCGCCGTGCGCGAAGCCGACATCGTCGGCGTGAACGCCCTCCTCCGGTCGGGTGCGGTCGACGCCGAGACCGTCGCCTCGGTCTCGGCGGCCCGTTTCGCCGAGCGCCTCGGCTGGGTCCGCGAGGCGGCCGGCGACCGCTTCGACGAGCTCGAGCTGCAGAGCCTCACCTTCGTGACGAAGCTCGGCCCGCCGAAGGCCGAGACGGCCGACGAGCTCGCACGGATGTTCCGCATGGAGCCGGCCGACGCCCTCGGCTCCCCGACGCTGCTCATCGGCACCGAGGACGAGATCGTCGAGACCATCCTCGAGCGCCGCGAGACGATGGGCTTCTCGTACTGGGTGCTCCACGACGGGGACGTCGACGCCTTCGCTCCGGTCGTGGCGCGCCTCACCGGCACCTGAGGTGCGGGTGCCTGAGGCGTCCGGCGGCCCCGGCAGACCGGCGCCGGAGCTCCCGTCCGACCGCCCGCCGGCCCACCGCCCGACGCCTCAGGCA